>Ga0316205_10000158_pt1 | contig 147133 bp, 138 predicted proteins | sample 3monthpyrite_MG_FD_204941 | JGI IMG/M metagenome (GOLD analysis project Ga0316205, IMG submission 204941) | Microbial mat bacterial communities from mineral coupon in-situ incubated in ocean water Damariscotta River, Maine, United States -... | ecosystem: Environmental > Aquatic > Marine >...
AATCATTTGCTACAGAGTAAACCATACTCCATCCTTGTAATTTGTATTATTTTTATAAATATCAATGTCTTACAAATTTAACTTAAAGTACAAATGTACTTAGAAGACCCATTATAACGTCAATATCGACCGAAAAGATCTTTATAGTAACTTGAGTATATACACAGCAAAAGCTGCAATCATACCAATGGTGGCTATCACCAGTATGATAGAACGCTTACTCATGCCCTCATGATTGAATACATTAAGATCATCCTCCGGCTGGTAAATATTCTGGTTTGCTTGCGACGGATTTAACCGGGTTTCCACCGCATAGTCATCCTTGTTGGATACAGGCTTCGAAAAGGCTTTTTCTGCTACAGGAGTTGCGGGCTTTGAAAAGGCCTTTTCTGCTACAGGAGTTGCGGGCTTCGAAAAGGCTTTTTCTGCTACAGGAGTTGCAGACTTCATGGATGGCGAATTAATGTCGACTTTAGTTGACTGCTTATTAGCAACCGCTTCCGCCAGCATGGACTTGAGCTTGTCATCGCTCATGATCATGGTTTGATCCTGGGAGTGGTTTTGCACGGGAACATCTGCAGAAAAGGTTATATGGCAGTTACCCAGAGTAATAATGTCGCCATCATGCAGGGTATGCTTGATGATTTTTTTGTCATTGACAAAAGTACCGTTAGTGCTCCCAGTATCTTCTATATGACTGGCTGTAAATATCGTAACAATTCTTGCGTGATGCCCGCTTAATGTTTCATCATGTAATTGGATATCATTATCTCGTGCCCGGCCAATATTAATGAATCCATGTTCCAGTATCATTTCACTGATCGGATCTGAACCATTGTCAATTATAATTTTATTCATCCCCCCCCCTTTCCTGGTCAATGTATCGGCATCATCCTCCATAAAAAAATGCTGTTTTACGTGAATATTCGACTAATCAATGCTTCTATTCATTCTATCTGAATAATCAACCATGTACTGACTGAACTGATCGCAATATCTTAAAAGATTATCACATTGATGCTAATATTAAATCAATAATTTGCAGCAGTATATAAAAACAATATAAGCTGATTATAGCCCTGTTAAACTGCTGGCTGACGTGGCTTAAGCATACAGTTTTATATTGATTCGCTCTAATCCCTGATAAATGATAGGGTAAGCAGTCTATGCATTTTCTATGTACTTTTGAGCAACTGCAAAACACGCCCATTCAAACCTTTGACCTCATGGTGGAGAATGAACAATTCCCTGTCATTTTACTATTGTCTGAGGACAAGATCCGGGCATATCATAATCAATGCCCTCATGCATGGGTACCGCTGAATCGGGCGGATTCAAACATCTTGAGCGGCTGTCAGCAGTATTTGCAGTGTTCCAGCCATTTCGCCCAATTTAATATGCTTGACGGATACTGTGTTTACGGTCCTTGCCAGGGACGATCATTGCGAAGATTGGGAGCACAATTAGTTGATAGTAATATTTTTATTTACTTGTAATCATCCCTGAATAACATTAATGAACATCACCCGCACAGATACTCCCGTTTTATATTCATTTCGTCGTTGCCCTTATGCGATACGCGCCCGATATGCAATTAAATACAGTGGCGTCAAGGTAGAGTTACGCGAAATTCTGCTAAAGCACAAACCTGCATGTATGCTCGATATCTCACCTAAGGGAACCGTACCTGTTTTAATATTGCCTGATAATACCGTTATTGATGAAAGTCTCGATATTATGCACTGGGCGTTATCTATACATAACCCTGAAAATTGGTCAATGGATACACCATCAAGCGAAACGGATGAAGCGCAGGATCTGATTCAATATAACGATGAAATATTCAAGCGACACCTGGACAACTATAAATATGCTGACAGACATGCTGAATTTACGCATGACTATTATCGGGTAAAGGCAGAAAAATTTCCGGCGGAATTAAATAAAAGACTACAGCAAACACGATTTTTATCAGGGCCTGATATCAGCCTGAGCGATATAGCTATATTCCCGTTTATCAGGCAGTTCGCACTAGTCGATATATCCTGGTTTGAACAGACAAAGTATGATTTTCTAAAGGCATGGCTACAGTACTTTCTTGATAGCCGTTTATTCACACAAGTGATGGAAAAGTATCCACTATGGAAAAAAGGGACAAGCCTGTATTTTTAATTTTTTACTGCCATTATCAGGCTCTTAGATGAGAACATGTTTACATATGCACCCGGCGATCACATTCGTACCAGCAAACATGTTTGAACTTCAGCTGGATTTGGCTTCCAGTAATTTCAATGTACCTGAATCAAACAGGCCAGGCCGCCCTATTTCGTAGCCCTGTACATAATCAATCGATATGCGCTGCAATTGATGCAATATCGCATCATCTTCAACATACTCTGCAATAGACTTCATATTCATGACATGAGACACATAATTAATCGCATGGACCATTGCCTGACTTACTTTATTGGTGGCAACATCACGAATGAGAGAACCGTCCAGCTTCACATAATCTACTGGTAAATTCTTTAGATAGTCAAACGAACTAAGCCCGGAACCAAAGTCATCGAGTGCAAAACTACAACCGATATCCTTCAGTTTGATGATAAATTGTCGTGCATATTCGAGATTGGATATGACCGCGCTCTCGGTTATTTCAAAACATAATTTATGAGGTGATACGCCGGAAATTTTTATCTGTTCCAGAATGAAATCTACCATTGCCATATCACCCATCGACTGCCCTGACAAATTAATAGAGCAGAGATCCAGTGACACACCGGCTGTTTCATTTTTACTGATCGCTTCAAGTGAATTTTTAATGACCCATTTATCGATTTTGGGCATCAGGTGGTAGCGTTCTGCCGTCGGTATAAATGACGAAGGCATGATAATATCGCGAGTATCCGCGTCAATCATTCGTACTAAAATTTCTCCGTGCAAGCCTGCTCGTATTTTCTTGCCACTGGTTTCTATAATAGGCTGGAAGTGCAATAGAAATAAGTCATTATCCAGTGCATTCTGGATTCTCTGCATCCACTGCATTTTATCCCTGTGTTCAGCCACTTCGATATCAGCCGGCCTGAACACATGCACACAATTGCGTCCGCGCTCCTTGGCGACATAACAGGCTGAATCTGCTGATTGTAATATCTCGGTAAGATTACTGGTTTCTTCCTGCATGGGGACAACACCAATACTCAGTCCTACACGGAATGCGTCACCTTCCCAGACAAGTCGATACTCTTCCACTGCTGCGCGTAACTTCTCTGCAATTTCTTCCGCCATGGGTAGTGGACAGCCAGGTAACAGGACACCAAACTCATCGCCGCCCAACCTCGCTAATGTATCAGATGAACGTAGTAAATCCTGCATTAATTGTGCAAGTTGCTGCAGCAATTTATCACCGGCATGATGGCCGGCAGTATCATTCACTGCCTTGAACTGATCCAGATCGATATAGAAAATTGCATGCTTCTTCTTGCCGCTTTGCGCTGTTCGCAAAGCCTGCTCCACACGATTTTCGAATTCAACACGATTTGGTAGACCTGTTAGCGCATCATGTGTGGCCTGGTGAGCCAATTGCTTGGTGAGGCTACGTATCTTGGTAACATCGCGAAATACCATGACTGCGCCGACACACATACCCAGGGAGTCATGTATGGAAGCCGCTGTTAATTCAATCGCCACCTGCTTATTATTATCCTTATGGACCAGCATAGCCGGTTCCATAAACTCTACCAGCTTACCTTCTTCCATCCAGTCAATAACAGATAATTCTATATGTTCACCTTTATTTTCATCCACCATGTTCATGATGGCTGATAATGGATTACCCTCTGCACTGGCGAGATCCCAACCGGTTAACTCCTCTGCTTTAGGATTCAGATATTCAACTAGACCATCGAGGTCCGTTGTTACCACGCCATCCCCTATTGAAGCCAGCGTGACACTGAGCCTTTCTTTCTGCCTGAATACCGCATCTTCCGCTTTACGCTTGTCAGTAATATCACGCGCAGTTCCTTCAAAACCGGCTATCTTGTCCGCATCATAATAATAGTGACAATTCATTGATATCCAGACTTCCGAGCCGTCTTTATGCCGTAAACATAATTCATGGTTATGTAGATGGCCCATACTTTTTTCCAGCGCATGAGTAAAATCGCCACGATCTGAAAGATTAACAAATAGAGGCTTCCATGAACTTTCTATCAGCTCTTCAGGCAAGTACCCCACCATATACTTTACTGATGGAGACAAGCGCTTGATAATACCGTCCAGATTGATACGAAAATAAGTATCCTGGAGATCCTTGAGAATTTCACTGAGCTCATTCTCAGATTCTCTTATCTTTTCTTCTACGCGTTTACGCTCTTCTACCTCATGAATAAGATCCTGGTTTGATCTTTCAGCCAATTGCTGATTCTGCAAGGCCTGATTTCTGGTATCCGTCAGATTTTTCATTAACAATGCATTCTGGCGTGTCACCGACCTAATGCGGGAAAGTAAAACATTATGCTTATTGGCAACGATAGCCAGTGTGATTGATGCCAGCAGCAATAAAAGCCAGATGGCAATTTGCTCCATATCAAACTCCATGAAAGCAAGATATAACGGCGCCGCCAATACCGGCAAAAAGAACATGCTAAATGGCCATGGCCGCAGGGCGGCACCTATAAAGCTGGCCATCACCACGACAATCAATACCGCATTGAGCACATCAGAGGTTAATTCAGCCTTCCCTAGCATCAGCTCAGGGGCAATCACCACGGCACCCCAGATTATGCCATTAGCCAGGCTACCTGTTATTTGTAACGGTCCGGGCTCAAGTTCGCCTGATGCAGACGGCTTCAATTTACTCTGGGCTATGAGACGGAAGATGGCAACCGCAACCAGTGATCCAATCAATACAAGCGGTAATTTAGCTGATGTGCGTGATACTGCACTGACGATTGTAATCGCACTGATGATCTGGAGTGCCAGCTCAACAAAAAGTAATTGCATTCTCAGGCGGATATCACCTAAAGACGAGCGATCATTTGTTTCTACAGATCTACTCATATATTTATATTTAGAAATCCTGTCAATCTGGTAAGGATTGAAAAAGAGTTATTTATTATATACATATTTAATTATTATCATGCACTCTATCATTCTATCTAACCTGCCTGCAAGCATGGCTTTGACTTCAGACACCAACAAAGTATTATTCTAATTTAAGTAAATTACAAACATGCCTTAACTATCCTAGAGCGAATATATGACCCAGGAAGAATTGCTGAACACCATCAATAATAACAGTAATGATATTGAATTTGACGATGTTATTGACACTATCAACCGCTACTATTCCTACACACCAACACGTTTTGTTAACGGCATAGGAAATGACATTGTTATCAATGAGGCCGGCGTTAATGAGGGTTCCTGCAAGATATTTGCTTATGCTCGTATCGTCGGTTTAACTAAGCAACAAACCCTGGCCTGCTTCGCTCAATACTATCGTGATGTATTATCAGACCCCGGGGGTGACAATCACGCCAATATTCGCTGTTTCAATCGGCATGGCTGGAAAGGTATCCATTTCGATTCCGATGCGCTCAAACAACATTGATACAATAGATAATGAGTAAATAATCACGTTATCATTACTGGTTTGCTATCATTACTATGTTAATTAATTTCGGACACTATTATTTGAATAGCAACATAAGTTCTTGTATATATTATATATAATGACACTGCACTAGTATTGCGTATTTACTGCCATGGCACATACATTATTATATGATTATATATTGATATAGATATAAGGAAATGCTAGGATGCCCTTACAGTACGGGGCATGAATTATCCGGGGATTTGAGTAATGACAAAAAATATCAATGAGTTAGTTCTGACCCGAGGTGAAATTACACTGGGTAGATCTGCTGAAAATACCGTGACACTAAATGACCATCAAGTGAGCAGCTTTCATGCCAAAATAACCACGCTGTTCAATGCATCATTTATTGAAGACCTGGGAAGCACCAACGGAACCTTTGTGAATGGAAAGCAAATAACAAAGCATACTCTCCATCATGGTGATACGTTACTTATTGGCGAACAGATGATCACCGTAGTCAAGCCTGACAACATAACCCCGAATTAGCAAAATGTTATTCAGACAGATAAAAGAGGTGATTCCAGGCTTTGCCGGAAGCAACCTCAATGAAGCATGACTGTACCGCGTTTAACTTTCAGAATATTGCATATACGTCATTTAATGAATGACGATATAAAAATCACTTCTTTACCCAGCCGGCAGAAGGTAGCTTGACGAACTGACCAGACGGGGTTAGCTCAATTGCCTTTTTTCCCGCCAATTTCTCAACAATATCGACAGATGTATTATTACGTTGAGCAATTTCATTATAATGTTGTTGTCGAGCCTGATTGACACTTTTTACCAGTTGTTCTACCTCAGCAGATGATTTTACCGCGCCAAGATAACCACTTGCTTGCTCTCCTACCAGGCCCTGGGCTTTTGCTTCCTGCAGATTAACTGCCATTACCGAGGTTGGTAGCAAGGTCAATGTTGTGAGCAACGTTATCGCGATAGCTATAAAACGATTCATCATATTTGTTTTCATAATAGTACCCATGAGACCCTAAAAGAGTCCATTGTCTTTTTTAAACATGGCGTCAAGATCCTTGTCTACCTGAACCCTGATTTCGTGTTCGATTTTTACATTTAAATTGATAGTGATTGGCTTCTCTGGCGCTTCCAGCTGCACTGTGGGTGTACATGCCGAAAGCAAGGCAAACATTATCGTCAGTAAACACATTTTACTCAAAATATAGTTCATATTGATTCTCTGATTTTTCAGCACCTGATGATTAAGAATAGCAGCAGATCATACTGACATCCAGCGACAAATTCATTGATTCCGAGGACGCTTGTTTAAGCGCTCACTAATTGAGTCACTCAACTTGTCACCTAACTGCAGACTACGCAATAAAGTTAAAATATTTTCTTCTACATTGACATTTAAATGAATCGGCTTGCCTTGTTGAAAGTCAGGGTTATTACCCTTCAATGCCACATTAAGCACCAGTTTCCCATCTGGCGAATAATTTGTTTTAGCATTTAAATGACTATAGTTGAAATTACTCAGGGCGCCCAGAAGTAATTTCATATTCGGATTAGATTGAGCCATACTTTTGATACTATCTGTGGCCGCATATTGCAATACGCCACCCGGTATACGTGCTTCAATATGACCATTTAACATCGATAACCCCTTCGAACTATAATCGAAGGGTAGTTTACCATCAATCAAACCTGTTCCTGACAAACCCTGACTTTGTTCAAGCTCAAGCAAGCGCTTTATATCGAAATGATTGAATTGCAAAATAAAGGGGTTATTTTCTCTATTAAAATCGATATCAATGATATCTGCAGAAATTATTCCACCAAAAGACTCTGCCTGCATGTTTTTTACAATAATAACGGGCGTATAGTCAGTACCCAGCTTAAAATCACCTGATAATTTAATATCTGTAATTGCCAGGCCAGGATTTAACTGATCGAGAGTGATCTGTGCGGGCCGCCGTAAAGATAAGCTGTCAGTTCCTTGTAATACGAATTGCGTACTCAGCCCTGAAAAGGTTGTCTTGTTATAATATCCACCCAGCTTGTCAACATTCATATTCAATTGCTTATGAAACTGCAGTGACTTTTTCTTCAATTTATTTGTATTTTTCCAGGATAAATGACCACTGACTGACATGCGTCCCGCATTCAAACGTAATGGCAATGAGTCGTTGACTAATAATCGTGACGGTAGACCGGTATGGATAGAGAAATTGATCGGCACTATTTTATAGTTCAATTGTCCGATATCAACAGCCGGATCATGATGCACATCGAAATGCCCAGTAACATCTCCTGCCGCCGCTTGAAAAGTGCCCTTGGCTGCAAGTTTACTATTCCTGTATTCAAGTACAGACTTTAATTTATCTACCTTGATACCAAGTTCATCGCGCATTAGCGTTAGTTTCGCGGCATCAGTTATTAGATTAAAATGGTAGCCAGCATGATTCATTTTGAAATTCTGTATAGACAATGTAGTGTTATTTACCATTGCCGACATGTCCTTTACGTCTGCCTTTAATGGTTGAATATTCATTTTTAACATACCACACATGAGATTTTCGCTATCAATGGAATATCTGCATTTAGCCTTTTCGCTTAATGAAGCAATAACTGACTTGACTTTAAAATCATCATATTTGAATGCCGCAACGTTGAGTTTAGCCCCAGCCTTAAATTCAAGCTCCAGAGCCTCCTTATTCCATTCAAGCTTACCCTTTGTTTGTGCATGAACAGAATCCGCATAGATTATTCCAGCTTCATTCGAATTGGCAGAAAACTCAAATAAACCAGAGAGCTTGCTGCCCTGCCGAATGTCAATCTGCAATGCCTCCAGTATGAGTTTGATACTCTGATCAGTTTTAATATCTCCGTACTGTAATTCAATCTTTTTTTCTGCAGTCAAAATCAAATTTTCAGTAACACTGGATCTTCCTGCGAGATTCTCAGGCAAACTGATTGCCAGAGTCTGCTTCTTATTTGCTCCCAATAATTTCAACATGGGGTCGCCGAGCTTGGCTAATTCTCTTACTTCAGGAACACATACAAAACGTGAATCTTTATCAATATTCCATTTAACTATTTCGTCCTTTAGAGAAGTTCTCATGCGCAGCTTTACATTAATGTTGCTGGCAATTCCCTGCCATTTCTGCATACTCATATCGATATCAAGATCTGCATCTATAGCGGCCGCTTGTAACCATTGACTATCGTTTAATTCAATCTCCATCGGCAACGCAAGTGAGATACTCGAGTCCAGCTTACCCTCGGCTTTGCTTGCTTGTTCAGCAACACCCCAGGCTCGCAATAAACCAAAACCATTCGCAATATCAATATGAGTTTTTACCTGTATTTGCGTTTGATTATTTCCCAGCATAATCTGACTTGCTTGAAGAGTCATCCACTGAACTTGTTGCTCATTATCTCTCAAGCCAACGTGTAACAAGCCTGTATTCGATAGCTTTATATCCGCAGATACATCTTTATATTTATTTTGTCTGAAGCTGAATTTTGCCAGCACCTCTTCAGCTAATACCTCCATGTACCCTGATATATCAACAACCCTGGAAGACATGTCTGTCTGAGCATGCGTCACATGAATTTTATCAAATACAAGTGATTGAAAAGGAAATTGCGAGACCGCAGGAAGTATATTCACAATCTTTAAAGATCCGGATTTTTTCTCGGAACCAGTATTTTCTGTCATGACTATATCCGTTGTCGGTACTAGAATACGCTCCAGGCCACCAGACAACAAACCAGATAGCGAGTATTGCAGTACTACATTCTGCATACTGGCATCAATGCGAGTCTGTTGAAGCTTTGTCGAAAATTGCAGCGTTTTAATATGAGCTTTCTTGAAGCCAATAGTCTCGATAATAACGATGGGTTCAACCATGCCCTGCTCTATCAAGGTGAACCTGATGACCGTAGCCACAAGCAATGGCAAGCTTGCCACCATTACCAGCATCAGGGCAATGGTGACTGTTAATACTATTATTCCTCGTCTTCGCCTGCTCAAAATCAGATTCCCTAATATGTTTTATAACCGGCCGCTTAATTGACGCTGATGGCTGGCTGAAGTGGATTTCCTATAATACGATACACTATTGATAACTGTTATCCAGTAAAAAAAGTGTTGATAACGTGGCGCCTACTTCACAGTAATTTCTAATGAACCAGTCCTCTATTTTCTGGTCTGATTGTCTGATATTGTCTGCGTATTAGACATCATCTATGATTGACTCACATAGTATCGACATCGCAGGCTACAAGCATAGCTCTGACAGGAAGACATCAATGCGCACAAATGACATAAGTTTGCATATAGCAAAGTCTCTTCTCCTGGCGCTGCTACTTACCAGCTGCTCCAGTAATATACCATTACAAATCAGGCAGACAACAGCCAGTAATATTACACCCGCAGAAGCACGTCAAAAAGCAGACGCTTTTGCCGGACAATCAGTCCGCTGGGGTGGCGAGATCATCAGCATAGAAAACAAGCCTGACTACACACAATTGACCGTACTGGCCAAACCATTAGATGACGATGGCAGCCCTCAGACAAGCACGAGCCACCAAGGACGCTTTATTGCACAAATCAATCGTTTTCTTGAACCTTCGCTCTATGCAGCAGGCCGTCAAATAACCGTGGTTGGCACATTTACACAAATTTTGACCAGAATGATCGGTGAGTACCCTTATCAACATCCAGTCGTGATGGTCGACACATTTCACCTTTGGCCTGTACCTTTAGAACCTGAACCCGACTACTGGTATGATCCTTGGTACCCGTGGGGACCCTGGCACCACTACCCTTATACACACCATCCGGCGAAAGCCAGGAGTACTACAAAATGAGAAAATTCGGCGTCATTTTAATCACATTGCTACTGAGTGCCTGTGCGACAAGCCCTACATTCAAACTTGATAATATTGATTATAATCTCACCGCTAAAAATGCAACCCATACCGGTAGCAACACTGGCCAAACCGTTTTATGGGGTGGAACTATCCTATCCAGTCAAAACCTCAAAGATAAGACCAGGCTAGAAGTGCTGGCCTACCCTGTCGACAAACAAGGCCGACTGGACACAGATGCACAACCTTTGGGTCGATTTTACGGTTTATATAACGGTTATCTGGAAACTGCTGAGTACAGGAAAAATCGCTGGATAAGCCTGACCGGAACTTTTGCCGGCATGGAAACGGGCAAGGTAGGTGATGCAGATTATCGTTTTCCGCTCGTAGAAATAACACAATTACATCTATGGACACAGGATTCCCTGCAAAGTAACTCACCTAATATCCAGTTTGGTATTGGTGTACTTTTCCATTAAGGCATACTATTAACCAAATTCGGCCATAAAATAGATGAATATTTAACAGATATTTATCATGAATAACTTTGTAGCTGTGTATACTTCAGCAATCATCCTCGGACTTTTAGTAAAACCTGGGGATCTGGCACATTAAATGCGTAAGACAAGGGGCATAAAATGACAACAAGACTATTCATGGTTATCTCATTAGGCAGTCTACTAATAGTGCTATCACTACCTGGATATGCTGGCTGGCAGGACTGGTTTAAACTCGACTCAGGTAAGGATGCTGTATCAACAGATACTAAACCCTCTACTACAAAAAGCACTTCTGCCAATAACCTGACAAATTCCGACGTCGTTGGTGGATTAAAAGAAGCCCTGCAAAAAGCCACACAATATGCTGTTAGTAATCTGGGCGCTGAAAATGGCTTCCTTAATAACCAACGCGTAAGGATACCCATGCCGGGAAGCTTGCAGAAAGTCGAAAGTACTCTGCGTTCTCTGGGTGCCTCGAAATATGCAGATGAGTTTGTCGAAACCATGAATCATGCTGCCGAAAAAGCCATTGTTAAAGCTGCCCCGATATTCACAAAAGCTGTATCAGAAATGAGCTTCGAGGATGGTATGAAAATTCTCAAAGGTGCGGATAATGCCGCAACTGAATATTTCCGTAGCAAAACTGAAAATAACCTGAGTGAGCAAATGCTGCCCATTACTAAACAAATGACAGACAGCTCCGGTGTTACCTCTTCGTATAAAACCATGATCGACAAACTTGGCTTCGCCAAGAGCCTGGTCGGTGAACAAAATGTTGACCTGGATCAGTATGTAACCCAAAAAGCAGTCGATGGGCTTTTTGTCATGGTCGCAGAGCAGGAAAAAAATATCCGCAAGAATCCGGTTGAGCAAACAACCAACTTGTTAAAAAAGGTATTTGGGTCGCTATAACGAGGGTGCCCGAACGCCATTTCAGGGCAAACGGTTTGGTTGGACCTGCTAGGTATCCCCTGTAATGGTGAGAGCGCCGTCTTTTATGTGTAAATGGCGCTTGCCTTTTAATACAGCTTGAAGTTCCTCACCAATTAACTTGCGTCTCCAGCCATTCATCAACTCGAGCGCCTGTTCCCCCTGAACCATTTTCTGTAATTGTTTACGTGATGCCAGCTGCACAGGGTTCAATTGATGCTCTGCAGCACGAACATGCACTACTGCATTTAACAAATCAATCACGGCTTCCTGCTCTACGCTGGGCTTTGCCGATCTGACATAATCCGGCATGGCTTCCGGTTTTGAGTCTCTGTTATTCTGTATAATTTTCAGAATAGCATCACTACGACGCTTTAGTGTGCGCTCACCAAGACCACGAATTCGCGCCAACTCTTCTACATTGACCGGCTGTTGTTTGGCAATATCGACCATCACATCATCTTTTACCAGCCATCCTCTGGGGAGATTTTCCTGTTGTGCGCATTCCTCACGCCAGGCAGCAAACGCTTGCAAGGTAGCAAGTTGGCTACCACGTAATTTATGCGCTGCTTTCACTCGTCGCCATGCTTTTTCCGGCGGATTGCTGTAACGACCGGGATCAGACAAACCTAAAAAGTCATCCTGCAACCAATCCAACCGACCTCGCTGAAATAATTTATCACGCAGTACTGTATAGATTTGGCAGAGATAAACGACATCATCAGCTGCATATTCCAGTTGAGCATTTGATAATGGGCGATGAGACCAATCTGCACGGGTGTGTGATTTTTTCAACTGCACCCCGAGGATGTCTTCGACCAGACGGGCATATCCAGCCTGCTCTGCAAACCCCAGTAAGGGTGCAGCAATTTGTGTATCAAAAACAGGTCCAGGCAGGCTGCCACGTAAATGATAAAATATCTCCATATCCTGGCCACATGCATGCAGGACCTTGGTAATATCCGGATTGTAGATTAAATCCAATACAGGCTGCATATTGTCTATTGCCAAAGGATCAATGCATGCTGTCATTTCAGGGGTACCTATTTGCAGTAAACATAACTGTGGATAATAGGTTTTCTCTCTCATGAACTCAGTATCAAGCGCCAACCATTCACAGGACTGCAAGCGTTGACACAGTTCAAGCAGTTTTTCTGATGTATCTATATATAAGGTTTCCATATTCGCACAGCATAACCTAACTGAGCGCAATATCCCAAGCCTTATGTATGGAATCCAGGAGGTTTTCCGGCATAAAATATCAATTCATCATTGTATTATCTGCTCCACCACCGCTAGAGGTGAATCACGAATGTAATGCTATAAATACAATTGAGTCTTTAAATCGATTTAAATCTGTTTGCAAATAATCATCAGGACTCGTCACATCAGTGACACCAAAATGTGACATATCTGATACGGACATGGAGTAGTAATTCTTTGCATTATAGGGTGGCATTTTGCCCACCCAGCAAATATATTGATTTACACCAATCAACTTGAAAAAATCCTTTTCAAGTTTCACCAGTTTACTGACCTGCTTTCTAATGATATCAGTAGCCACCTGCAGATTTTCATTTGTGCGCATCATTCTACTGTTGATATCATCACGCCATAGGCCCGTTGACAACAAATGATGATAATTACCATGCCAGGCTACCAGCGAACCTGGCTGGATAATTTTCCTGGAGCCCGCGGTGAAAACATAGTTAGCGCAAGATGAAAAACAATACCCGGTTACAATAACAATTATATTGTTTTGAAATACCCATCGGCCCAGTTCAATGCCGGCTTCAACATCGCCTCCACTGGATTTAATGACCAGGCGACTGATATTGCGTCCACTGATTTGTTCAAAAAATTTCTGATTTTTCTCGTGACTGATTGGACCTGAATAAAACACCTCACTGTCATCATTCTTCTCCTGTGCATGGGCAGTTGTGCACATGATGGATACTATTGATAACAATATTACTAACATAAATTTCCAATTCATAATTTATTCACCACGACATCTGCTCATATGCAGGCCGGCAGTTAAATTAGACATTGTTGCAACATAACTAACATTGCACAAAATGTGAACCAGTTCATACTTTTCAAGTTGAAGCACTTCATAATATGTCTGATATTTTTTCAGGCGTCCAGATATTACACACCACTAAAAACCAGCTATCAGCTAAATATGGAGACTACTATGATAGATATGAAACAAATAAGGGATAACGTGTCCAACAAGATGAAAGCCAGTCAACAGGAAGAAATCCAGAAGTTTAGCGACATCTCACATCCTGCAAGCCACAACGCTACAGCCACCCTGGGCGCAAGCCTCCAAATCAAGGGAGATGTAACAGGCAGCGAAGATTTAATCATCGAAGGCCAGGTGGAAGGAAATATTAACCTGAAAGGCCATAATGTCATTATTGGAAAGAATGGCAAGGTGAAAGCTAACATAGAAGCGAATAATATTATTGTCGAAGGCCAGCTCAATGGCGACTTAAATGGTGATGAGAAAGTCATCATACGTGAGACCGGTAATGTACATGGGAACATCATTTCACCGCGAGTTACATTGGAAGATGGAGCGATGTTCAAAGGTAGTATAGAAATGGAACCGCGTCAGATAAATGTTGTTAAAAAACCAGGCACTGGCAATGATTCACTGGACAGCAAAAAACAAAGCGCCTGAACATAAAACCATTATGTCTTCATGTGTAGCAGCTACAAACGATCTAACTGGGATATTCACAACGAAGACACAAAGATACGAAGTTTATTCGTAAATTGCCTAACCTGTGCTTGCCACTTGAAAAGTGGCCGGAAGGCAGCCTGTTACACATGAGAGAATAGCTGAATAATTGATTTGAATAATATTTATATATACCCGACAGGAACCGGGTCGATGCTTATTCTTATGATCATTCAATACTCGATTGCAAATAAATATTTGTTTACCTTCCTGGCTTCGTGGTAAATAGAATTTTATATAATACATTTTCAAAGTGTCTGTTCACATGCAAACTAAACCACTTAAGGGTAATGACTTAAATGATGCCATTCGCGGCTAAAAATAATAGAAATATAACGACCAGGCAAAATGGCCTTAACAGCAAGAGCCCATTATTATTTAGCATTCTCGATAAGATTGATATCCAGAAACGCTATGAAATACTTGAAACAGGCTTTGCCAGCCGCGATAGCATCAACTATTTCTCTCAATACTGGTGTAAACTTTATATTACTGATAGCGCGGCTACTTTATCTGCGATGAATACAGACGAGTTCGATACTCCCTACAAGCTGAATCGGGCGTTGGTCAAATCAATGATGCTTTATAAAGATAAAAAGGCCAGTCTGGACTGTTTATTATTCTGGGATTTACCTAACTACCTTCAGCCGGATATTTTTTCAGCACTGATAGCTTATTTGCTACCGCACACGAACCCGCAAACACACCTGCATTGTTATTTGTATACATCTAGACTGATGCCAGAATTACCTGGCAAGTATCATATTTTGCAAAACAATCAAATCAAAATAGAGATAGATTCACCCAGAACGCGTACCTGCCCAGCCTATTATCAGGAAGCCTTACAAAAACTTACCTATCCATTCAAGGTTAAACGATCCATTCTTCATAGTAATGGCTTACAGGAATATCTGTTACGCCAGTAGCTGTCAAATTAATACTAATAAAAAAGGCGCACTTAACAGTGCGCCTGTTGGCATTTACATCTTAACTTGCCATTTTTACCCTGAAGTAATCAATGCAGGCAGGTAGCCTATGCAGCAGCAAATTGCTCTTTGGCTTCACGTGCAGCTTTGGCCTGCTCAGCATCATAAGCGGCACCAGACCACATCATGTCATAAGCAATTTCTTCATTGCCGTTTTCACATAACTCCAGGACCTGTTCAAACAATGGCTGGAAAGTTTCAGACTTATGTGAAGCTTCGTGCTCTGCAAAGGACTTCCAGAAAGTAATAATTAATGCTTCCTTATCTTTCATTGGGCTATCAATCGCCTGGCCAATTGTCGAACCCTCGTTTGATACCTGGCCACTGTTCAATGCGACAAAACCACCAACAAAACCGGTTTCTGAATGATATGTTTTAACATTCTCACATAAGAAGGCAACACGTTCTTGCAGGTCATCAATTGTGTATTCAGGTTTTAAAATAACTCGATTGATAGTCACTACACCATCATTTGGAAAATTCTTGATTAATGAAGACATATTTGCGCTCCTTTCAGTATTAAAATATAACTGTCTACTAATATAGATAAGGTCATCAGTAAAGTCAAGGGTGGCATACAAAAAACTTATAACATATTTTTGGTAATGTCTTTTTAGGCTATATTACTGTTTTTTATACTAATTAGTTTACTCCTACACCCCGCCTATGAACAGGAGCATGTCAATAAAATACTCAATGCTGTTAATGACCATATCGGCTTTATTCCAGATGGGCTTCGCCTGTTTAGTTTGAGTCCGCCACTACTGGAGTCATTTGTCAGTAACATTTCGTATTTTAATGGCACTACAAGTGTAACTCCCTCCCTGATGGCCATGACCCGCTACCTGGTATCTCCAGAGGCCAACTGTACCTTCTGTATCGACATGAATGAGGGATTCCTTGCCAACATGGGCATCGATCTGGAACAGGTTCGTGCTGCTCGTAATCATCCTGAACTGGCTCCCGTCGACAATAAGGAAAAAGCGCTAATGCTACTGGCCTTGAAATCTGTAGAGGCACCCGAAGAAGTAAGTTTATCTGATATCCAGTCAGTTAGAGATCTCGGCTAATCAGATCGAGAAATATTTGATGTTATCGTCCAGGCAAACAACAACCGTGCATTCAATAATATTTTGCGTACTTTTAATATTGAACATCAGGGAGTTATTACATGAATATTGTTCGAGTTGCAGGATTTTTTGTATAAGTCAAATCAGCATAGCTATCGGTTTTTGTTGTATATATGATATTGATGGCTAAGCTAACCTTCGAGTCTGAAGGTCATGTAATGAAAAACGACAGACTTTTGAAATATATTATTGCATCTCACCCACTCTTAAAAATAATTTCATCCATAAGAAAGGCGCAACAAAAAGGGTGAAAATGATCTAACGCCACTTTGATAAAATCTGTAGACATAATTGATTCAGTTCTTCCGCTCTTTCCATTGTAGAAGCCTCATTATAACAACGTAACTCCGGAGCATTACCAGATGGCCGTAAATGGATAATCTCATTATTCTCAAAAATTATACGTAACCCATCGGTTGTATCCATCTTACTCATTTTTCCACAGCAGGACTCAAATGCTTTATTTATTTCAGATTCATTTTCTATAAGCAACTTAATCCTTGCTCTCGATTTATCAGTAGGAAACTCCTGTAAACGGCCACTGGCTGTATAACGATGTGGTAAAAAAGATAGTAGCTCACTGATAGATACCCCCTGACCTTTAGCAGAAATTAATACGGCAAGGATAGGTAGTAATGCATCTCGTGTAGGTAATGCCTTTAAAACTCTACCGCTAATGCTTATATCGCTTGCAGTTAAAACACCACCGTTTGCCTCATAGCCAAGTACAATATTGCTACCACCAACCAATTTATTCATTTGTTCAATTACGTAGGGAGAGCCAATTTGAGTGCGGCTAACATTTTCAAACCAGCCACAACTTTCTACAGCAGTATTACTACTGACAGGTGTCACTACGCTATTGGCGCCAAGGTAATGTGCGCAGATAACACCAACGATATCACCTCGTAACCAGCACCCTGTTTCATCGGCAATTAACGGCCGGTCCGCATCGCCATCAGTTGAAACAATAGCATCGAATGTATTCTCTTCAGACCATTTCCGGGCCAATATGACATCCTCATCTCGAATAGCTTCTGTATCAACCGGTATAAAAGACTCTGAACGTGCCAAACAAGTCACTTTGGCTCCCAATGACTGCAATATATCTGCGAGTATATCCCTGCCAACACCAGAGTGTTGATATACTCCGACGTGCATACCTTGCAAACATAAGTGCGGGAAAAAATCGAGATAGCGTGACTTGTATAATAATGCTGCATCACTATTAATTTCAGATAATAAGGACATATCTGAATCTGCTAGCGATTCAGGCAGGATTACTATTTGCTGCTTGATAAGTTGTTCGTCTTCCTTGAGGATCTCACCGTCAGGGCGATTGAATTTGATGCCGTTTCGATCATCAGGAATATGACTGCCAGTTACCATTATAGAGGCATTATTGCGCTGCATAGCGTAGTATACTAATGCCGGTGAAGGCAGTCGACCAATATAATCTACTCTGTAGCCTGCATCCATAACAGCTCTTGTCACTGCAACCAGAATCCTTGGCGTACTTGAGCGCAAGTCACCAGATAAGGCAATTACATCACCATATTGAATACGGTTTTCCTGCTCTAGCGCCATAATAAAGGCGCGAGTATAGGCATAACAAACATCATTGCTCATCGCGACTACTGTTCCGCGTGCTCCACTAGTGCCAAAGCCAACACCACTTGACTCCATTAACTCACTAATTTTCACCGGTTCTGACATATTCCACCTATATATTTTTTTTAGTAAATTCACTGAGTATGCGGCTTTTTATCTTACTGGATATTTGCGAAGTAATTTTTCCAGTATCAATATCTCAAAAACTACTACTAAGCAACTATAAAGCTAAATAGACATGCAACTATTCTTGCATTTCTACCTTGCATTATAGAATACCATAACATTGATTCTTATAGTAAGATCTATAGCATTCAAAACACGTAACTTTAAACCTGACAACAAATGCAATTAGCTATGTCCAAAATTACTTTATCAACGCTTAATGCGCGTTATATTCACTCATCTCTAGGCCTTCGCTATTTGCTGGCCAATATGGGCACTCTTATAGAAAATACTCATATTCGAGAATTTAATATCAACGCCCGACCGATTGATATTGTAGAGACATTGTTGTTCAGTCAACCTGATATTATAGGGTTTGGTATCTATATCTGGAACATCGAGCAAACAACAGAGGTCATCAAATTAATCAAAACTGTATCTCCACAGACTAAAATTATCATTGGTGGCCCCGAAGTCAGCTATGAATACCTTGATGAAGAGGTGTTTAAGTATGCAGATTATCTTATTACAGGCGCTGCCGATCTTGCATTTGCTGAATTATGCCAATCCATTCTAAATGGATGCGTCCCATCTGAAAAAGTTATTCAGGCGACACCACCTGCATTAGAGTTACTTGAATTACCTTATTCCTGTTACACCGATGAAGACATTGCTAACAGGATTATTTATGTGGAAGCATCCAGAGGGTGCCCGTTCAAGTGTGAATTTTGTTTGTCAGCTTTAGATAAAACTGCGATTGCATTTGATCTGGATTTGTTTTTGAATGAAATGCAATCACTTTATCAACGTGGGGCCAGACATTTTAAATTTGTTGATCGAACATTTAATTTAAAAGTAAGCAGCAGTATTAAAATATTGAATTTTTTTCTGGAAAAACTTGAAAAAGATGATCTCTTTCTACACTTTGAATTAATACCCGATCATTTACCAGATAAACTGAAAGCCTTAATCAGTAAGTTTCCAGACCATAGTCTGCAGTTTGAAATTGGCATACAAAGCCTGAATCCGACGGTCCAACAGCTTATCAGCAGAAAGCAGGATACCGGGAAGACCCGATTAAATCTTGAATGGCTATACAATAATAGCAACGCACATATTCATGCTGACTTGATTATCGGTTTGCCCGGGGAAGACATTGAGTCTTTTTCAAAAGGCTTTGATTTACTGGTTGCAATGAAGCCTGACGAGATACAGGTAGGTATATTAAAACGTTTAAAAGGTACCCCGATTATTCGTCACACGAATGAGTTTGACCTTCGCTTTAACCCTTGCCCACCCTATAACATATTAAGCAACAACCTGATCAAGTTCACTGACATGCAAAAGATGCAGCGTTTTGCGCGTTACTGGGATATGATTGCTAACTCTGGCCGATTTAGCAACAGCATGCCATTCATTCTTGGTGAAACTCCGTTTAATAATTTTATGCGTATGAGTGAGTGGCTTTTTAATGAAACGGGCCAAACACATAAGCTGGCACTGGAAAGATTATTCAAGCTTGTCTATCAAGCAATGACTGAAAAATTACAGTTGGATAGTGACAGCAGCGAAGAGCATTTACTCATTGACTTCAACCGATCTGGCATCAAGGGAAAACCTTGTTTTTCGAACTCTCACAACATCGGCGTCAACCGTCATAAAGCTAAAATTGCGCAACGGCAGAAGCAGCATTTACACTAATATATTTAGTTACTTAACTCAACAAACACAAAATCCTGATATGTCAATTTCAGGTATTATGGCCTGATATTTAATATGCTCTCCTCATCTGGAGCCAACTGCTGCCTCGTCAATGCTGAAAAAGGTTTGCGTATCATCATTGATTATCTTAATGCAAATTTTGATGAAGCACGCTTTAATCAGGGTCTGAAATAATCATCATCATTTGAACTGCAACAATGCTTTCAGCAAACCACCTTGTTCAGCTGAAAGGTGTTGGGGCAACAGGTGTTAACTTCCAGATATCCGCATTATAATCCAGCATAGTGCGGTCAGTAGAAAATTTTCCACTACTGGCAGTATTTAAAATACTCATACGCGTCCATCGTTCAGGATCCAGATAAGCCTCGGCAACACGCTCCTGAGCATCTACAAAGCTGCGGAAATCAGCCGCCGTTAACCAGGGATCATTTTCACTGAGAATACTGGAAATAATAGGATCGAACAAAGTTGCCTCAAATTGATTGAAATGACCGCTTTTTAACAGCTTGATGACGGCGCTAAAATCCTTGTCATTCTCTATAATTTCAGCTGGGTTGTAATTTTGACGCTTTAACTTCACCTCTGCAGCATCCAGCCCAAACAGGAAAAAGTTTTCCTCGCCCACTTCTTCCAGAATTTCAATATTTGCACCATCAAGAGTACCTATGGTTACTGCACCATTCATCATAAATTTCATATTACCCGTACCAGACGCCTCTTTGCCTGCAGTAGAAATTTGTTCGGAAAGATCTGCACCTGGACATATGATTTCCATCGCCGATACTCTGTAATTAGGAAAAAATACCAGCTTAAGGAGATCGCCAACATCAGGATCTGCATTAATCACACGCGCCACATTATTGATTAACTTGATGATCAATTTGGCCATATAGTACCCGGGTGCTGCCTTTCCGCCAATCAGTACACAACGGTTCGTCCAGTTGATGGTATCGCCCGCTTTAATCCGATTATAAAGATGTATGACATGCAGGAGATTGAGCAATTGCCGTTTGTATTCGTGAATACGTTTCACCTGTATATCAAACATGGCATTCGTATCAAATCTGACTCCGCATTCTTTTTCAACCAGATCTGCCAGTCGCTTTTTATTATTCAATTTAACCTGATGCCAGCGCTGACGAAATTCAGCATTATCAGCATATGGTGACAACCCACGCAACTGGTCCAGATCAGTTACCCACCGATCGCCGATATAATCATTCATCAGGTTACTTTGTGCAGGATTACACATATGCAGCCACCGACGTTGGGTTACTCCATTAGTCTTATTATTAAATTTATGTGGCCATAATTCATAAAAATCATGAAATAAATCTTCTATCAGTAATCGGGAATGCAATTCAGCAACACCATTAATAGAAAAACTGCCAACAATGGCGAGATTTGCCATACGAACCATACGAACATCACCTTCTTCAATAATCGACATGCGACGTATACGTTCGTTATCTCCAGGCCAATGCTGGCTTATTTCTTCAAGAAAATGGGCATTAATCTCATATATAATTTCAAGCGGCCTGGGTAATAGTTTTTCGAATAATTGCACAGGCCATTTTTCCAGTGCTTCGGGTAATAATGTATGATTAGTGTAGGCCATGGTGCGTTGTACTATTGACCAGGCTTCATCCCAGGGCATCGAATATTCATCCACCAATATGCGCATGAGCTCAGCTACAGCAATGCTTGGATGGGTATCATTTAATTGGAAACAATGTTTATCGGTAAATTGTTCGAAATTGTCTCCATGATATTTTGTCCAACGTCGAATAATGTCGTAGAGACTTGCGGATGCAAGAAAATATTGTTGCCTCAGCCGCAGTTCTTTACCATTTTCACTGGTATCATTCGGGTACAACACCATAGTAATATGTTCTGCATCATTCTTGGCGGCTACAGCTTCTGCATAGTCACCGGCATTGAACTCTTCCAGATTAAATTCATCTGTTGACGATGACTTCCACAAACGTAAGCTATTGACGGTCTCATTACCGTAACCCGGAACGGGAATGTCATACGGTATTGCCAACACATCATTACTGGAATGCCAGCGTATGCCTAAGCTACCATCATGCTCACGATAAAATTCAGTATGACCGCCAAATTTTATTCGTTGTGTATATTCTGGCCGTTCCAGTTCCCATGGGTTGCCATCACGTAACCAGTTGTCAGGTTCTTCCAGTTGGTACCCGTCCTTGATCTCTTGCCTGAACATGCCATAATCGTATCGTAAACCATAACCTACTACCGGCAATTGCAAAGTTGCACAGCTATCAAGGAAGCAGGCCGCCAGGCGACCTAATCCACCATTACCCAGCCCGGCATCATGTTCACTATCAGCCAGTTCTTCGAGGTTAATGCCATAATCATAAAGCGCTTTTTGAACTGCATCGGTGACACCAAGATTAAGCATGGCATTACTCAAGGCCCTTCCCATGAGAAATTCCAGGGACAGGTAACAGGTTAATTTTGCCTCAGTGGTAACATATGCATTTCGCGTATTTTTCCATCGTTCTATCAAACGGTCGCGTATCGTGTAGGCCAGCGCTTCATATAAATAATAATTGCTACAGTGATCCTTGTCTCGACCCAGTGTACGATTAAAATAGCGCCTGAAATCATCAGCAATGGTACTCGCGTCCATCTCTAATGGCGGCAACTCTGTGAGTAAGGGATGGGGACATTTCACATCGGGTGATTGATCTGACTGCATAATATATTCTGCACCTTATTTAAATTTATTATATGTAACGCGTATCCAGCAAATCTTGAGCAACAAACATGCCAGAAAATCTGTATACGTAAGTCATTGAACTAGAACGTTATTTAAATTACTCTAACATCAATTTATTCACTTTGCACAATTATAAATCAACAATACGTGCCAGAAAGTAGCAGTCACTGTATAAAATATGGGTAACGTGATTGAGTAAATACAATCTGCTTATTCCATACTGTTAGAGGAAAATATACGCCGTCACTATATTTATATCTTATTTCCCCTGCAACTTTTTACCGAAACATGCCAGCACTCACCAACTATAGATCATGGCATGGCATCGTTACAATATCATATGGTATCAGCGATGGTAATAATAAGTACTGCATAAATTACCATCAGTTGCCAGGTTATAATCGGAAATTTCAATAAACAGGGTATTCAGATGTTCACTCCACCGTTTTAAGATAAATACTGAATTCCGCACCCGGATCACGATTAACCACATCGATACGGCCATTCATTGCTTGCGTCAGTTGCATTACCAATGCCAGACCAATGCCTGTACCTACAGTTTCACGTGTTAGCTCGCTGCCGGTTCTATAAAAAAGCTGGAATATTTTTCGGGTCTGATCTTTTGCTATACCGGGGCCATAATCCCGGATATAAAATTGCACTTCACGATGCTGAGTTATTTTACAACCGATATCAATCTGCTTTAATTCAGCATTACATGAGAATTTAATGGCATTATCAACAAGGTTAATAAATATCTGCGTAAAATAATCAATATCGAGCTTTGTATTCAGTTTTCCTGTCGCCTCATCACATAATATCTTAAATTCAAAACCATTTCTTTCAAGCAATGAAGAGACCTTGGACTTAATAATGTCGAGTAATTCTGAAACGCTATATGTTCTGAGATCAAGCTTGATATCATTTCTTGTCATCCTGGCCAGTTGCAGGACATTATTGATCAAACGCGTAAGCCGTTCGCTTTCATCATAGATATACTCATAGTAAGTTTTTCGCTTATCTTCATCAGCCCAGCCTTCCTTGAGCATTTCACCATACATTCTGATTGAGGTAAGAGGTGTTTTTAATTCATGGCTGACTGCCGAAACAAAATCCTGCTGCTGGCGGGCAAGTTTGATTTGTTTGAGGCCCAGTCTGTAAATTAACAAAAAACCACCGCCAAGAACTAACATAATAATGAGTGATAACCAGGTCACCAGGACGCCACCAGGGCCAGCTGGCAAGGTATTCACACTAAATATTAATTCAATTTTACCCAGTGCCTGTGACAAGCGTTTCTGCAATAACAGGGTCCCTTGCAATGCATCAATATTGGACAGATATCTCCCGGCATCCTTTGCACGTAGTACAGTAAGGACATCTCCATTGTAGGCGATGGTTAAATCACTAGTATTGGATACCAGTGTTTCATTAAAGCTGGTACCAATTATTCCATTAATAAATGGCAATGCATCTATTATTATTCCCTGAATATATCGTTGTCCATCTCGCCAGACCTTCCTGTATAAGACGAAATGACCACTATCCAGTCTGCTGAATTCATATGCATCAATTTCACTTTCAAAAATATTAACACCGAGCTCATCAGTTTGCGGATCATGATCTTTAAGCTGCGCGGCGATTGATGCCTCATCAGGCAATACATTGCGCTCTTTTCTGATGACGCGTTTGGACAGGTATGTTTTCTCACGAGCCAAACTTTCCTGTACCTTTGATTCAAGGGCTTGTTGTTGATATTTCTTTTCCAGTTTAAGATCCTCCACCCTGCCCAGACCACTGGAGTAACTCTTCTTGCCTGCACCCGGAGACGGCTTTTGTTCCTGCAACATGTCGAAACCTGCCTGACTTTCAACTTTTAGCTGTTTTTGCGGGAATTTCTCAGACTGACCATTATCATTACTTGTCACAGGGGCTTGCGTCCGCGGAGCTGATGTGACACCTGCTTCAACCGGAGATGCTTCATCATTCTTCTTCGATTTTTTGAGCTGGCCAATCAACTGGTTTTCATTCAATGTTCGATATAGCCTGTTTCTCAACAATACTCTCTGATCATATTCCAGATCACTTATTCCATTCGATAGTCCCTGTTGTCGGGATGGCGGCATCATCGGTGTACTGAATTTTCCCTGATCATCAATCTGGAAGTAACCTAATAAACCCGGTATATTTGAATTAGGCGGATATTCCGACAAAGGAGAACGCTTGAGAATACCAGGGTCTGATCCTGATATTACATTTAGAAAACTGAAGTCTGTAAATGGCCTGTCATTTTCATGGCTTATCAGACCCTGATAACGACGATCTATACGTTTAACTAATTCTGTTGCAAAAAGTCGTTGTTGATGAAATGCCTCCCACTTCAACTGTTTACTTGCTTGTATAATCAGGGTAACCGTGGGTATGGTCAGCGCCAGAAAGAATAATATCAATATTATCCGTAGACGGTTCTTATTCCATATGACGGGTCCGCGATTGCTCAATGGACCACCGTAAACCGGTATCCGGCTCCACGTACCGTGACCAGATAACAGGGATGCGCAGGATCAGACTCTATCTTACGACGTATTTTAGCGATATGGATATCGACGGTACGAGTTTCGATATCCATATGTTTGTCATATCCCCAAAGTTTGATAAGTAACTCTTCCCGTGATACCGGCCGATCAGTATTGGCATAAAGATATTGAATCACTTCCATTTCACGTCGAGTAAAAGCAATATCCTGTCCACGGCAATGGCCTGACATATTCTGAATATCGATACGATCGTCTTTATTGAGGAGAATGATATTGCTTGCTTCCAGACCAATTCTTGATCGACGCAGGACAGCCTGTATCCTGAGCACAAGCTGAGCAACAGAAAAAGGCTTGGAGACATAATCATCGGCACCTAACTGTAATCCCTGGATGATATCTTCGTCGCTACTTTTCGCCGTTAACAGAATAACGGGTTGTTCTCTGTCCTGGTCACGGATGCGGTTACATATTTCAAATCCATCGATACCGGGCAACATGACATCCAGCAATATCAAATCATACTTCCCACTCAACGCTTTTTTCAAACCAGACTGCCCATTCTCGGCAAAATCAGTCTGGTAGCCATGGTAAATCAGCACATCAATCAACCCTGAGCGAATCGCTTCCTCATCTTCAACAATCAATATGTGTGCTTTTCTTGTCATATAAATGGAATATTAGCAGTTTCGAGACAAAGGCACATGTAAATTTTTTGTAAATTCAGACCACGAAGTTTTACATTTTGACGCCTGATAATCCCTACTCTCAGCACCTAGACTTGTACGCAGTGAACAACTACTCAAGTGAGGATTTTAACATGGCTTTAATTACACGTATAACCCGTTTATTTCGCGCAGATATGCACGCGGTCCTGGACCGAATTGAAGAACCTGAGGCAATACTAAAACAATCTATCCGCGAGATGGAAGCGGCCATAGAACAGGATCAGGTGCAAGTGAAAACCTTGCAGCATGAAAGTATACAAATCAATGATCGTTTAAAAGAGCTTTACCGCTCTCATGAACAATTAAATCACGAGCTTGAAATATGCTTTGAACATCAAAATGAAACGCTTGCCCGTAAAATCATCCGACGCCGACTGGAGGTGCAACATTATGCGCAAATGCTAACAGACAAGCAGGAAAAGATTAAAACAAATATAAATGATATCAAATCCCGGCTTGATGAAAACCTGATACGCACAGAAACTATCAAGCAGAAATTGGAAATGATCAGTATTCATAGTTCTCCGAAGGTACAAAATGAAGCTTATTCGGGAGACATTATCATTAGCGACGACGAGGTTGAAATCGCATTCTTACGTGAAAAACAACAAAGGAGTCAACATGGTTAATAAAGTGACATTTATCGAGGGTGCAGGTATTGCTTTATTGATAAGCATTGCCGGCAGTGTCTTTTTTACCGGCATGGTCAGCCTGCTGAGTGGTGGCTTCGTTTTTAAGCTGCTGGTCATGTTGGTCAGCCTTGGCTACATCATTTATCTTCTTATGCGTAGTGCCGAAAAATCCGGAAGAGTAACAGTCCTGTTTTCCTGGCTGCTTACCATGCTCATCAATTATTTACTGGTAGATTCCGCTTTGCTATTTGTGAGCTTCCATATAGCAGCGATATGGCTAATACGCTCGTTCTACTATTATAACAGCGTGCTCTCTTCTCTGACTGATTTAGTGGTTACAGCCTTTAGTCTTGTTGCTACCGTCATCGCATGGCATAGCACTCACAGCTTGCTAATCAGTCTTTGGTGCTTTTTCCTGATTCAGGCTTTATATGTATATATACCACGCCAGTTCTCAGGTAAAACCCTCCCGTCAATCCCTGACTCCTTATCCGGGCAGGGCTTTGAACGCGCATATAAATGCGCAGAAATCGCCATACGTAAATTATCTACACTTTAAACCTAAGGAGAATTATCATGTATAATAAATTTGTTGCTGCAAGCCTGATTGTCATTACCACCACATTAGTCGGTTTCTATCCAGTTCATCAAAAACCGGCTAATGCCAACACTACTATTGCGCTGACAGATGAAAAACCCAGAATTCAGATCGCCATTCTACTTGACACTAGCAGTAGCATGAGCGGCTTGATAGACCAGACGCGTAACCAGTTGTGGCAAATCGTCAATGAGTTTTCCAAAGCCAAAAGAAATGGAGTTAGTCCGGCTCTCGAAGTGGCCGTATATGAGTATGGCAATAACCAGCTTTCTGCTGAGAGTGGCTACGTACGCCAGGTCAGCAAACTCACAGGTGAGCTGGACCAGGTATCAGAAGCTTTATTTTCGCTTACCACTAATGGTGGTGATGAATATTGTGGGGCTGTTATTAATACCGCTGTTATGGAACTCAATTGGAGTGCGTCAAAGAATGATATCAAATCCATATTTATCGCCGGCAATGAACCATTTAGCCAGGGACCTATCGCTTTTAGTAAGGCGATCACTGCTGCTAAATCAAAAGGTATTACCGTCAACACCATTCACGCAGGAAATAATCAAACGGGTATACAAAGTGGATGGAAACAGGGAGCCTTGATAGCTGGTGGTGAATACTTGAGTATTGATCATAATCACCGTGTTGCTCACATAGCAGCACCACAAGACAAGAAAATTGAAGAACTCAATACCAAACTCAATCAGACCTATGTTCCATATGGCAAAGAAGGTAGCAAAAAAATGCAACGACAGGCCACTCAGGATCAAAAGAGCAAACAAATATCGTCTGGACTCATGGCAAAACGAGCTCATTCCAAAGCTACTTCGCTTTATGATAACTCAAGCTGGGATCTAGTTGATGCGTTGGGTAATGGTAAAGTAAAAATTGAATCACTTGAAGAAGCAGCATTACCAGCGAGTATACAAAAAATGGACATGGATGAGCGTAAAGACTATATAGAAACCAAGGCAAAGGAACGCAAGGAAATTCAACTAAAGATTCAAGCGTTAAGCAAGAAACGAGATCAGTTCGTGAATGACAAAAAGGACGAGATCAAAGCACCATCCGTCCATACAATCAATGATGCTGTCAGCGCCTCCATTCGTAAACAGGGAAGCGGAAAGAACTATACCTTTGGGCCAAAATAGTCACCACAATACCGGGCTCTGTATAGACAGCAATGTTAAATGAGTTCTGTTTCCATGCGATAACATCCCCCTCTTCTTGAGGGGGCTTTTCATGATACTGTATTGAACTTTTTGAGCAGGACATCAAGTATGTTTTTTAGGCATGCGTCAAGAAACTGTTATCACTATCCGTTTTTACAACAAATTTTTGACGCTTTTCTGTTTACTCCATAAAAGCGTCAATAAATTGTTGTTTTAAATGAATTCCTTGTCTCTATTCATTTCAGTGTTAGTGCTCACTGATAAATAAATCCATCAGAAATTTATCGTTATGCGATGTAATTTATTATTATTACAATTTATCTATGTTAATTATTTATCTACAGAAGATCGGAATTGCTAAACATTCTATTCAAATCTTCCTATATGGCCAGCTAAATAGTTACAGGCTTAATTGATGCCAAACAAAAATGTTACATACTGTCAATTGATTGATGAAATGTAACTTAATCTTTAGTTAATAATTTAGACTAAGCATTATCATCACTATTATTTTATTGACTATTAAATCTGGATACCAATGCCATGAATATAATGGCAAGATAATTGCTTAATAATAGTCACTAGCCGACTGATTCAACAGAAAGGGAGATATCCAGAATGACTAGCGCTTCTTTATTGAACCAATTACCTACACTTGCAACTCATCTTCAACAGTCACGCTATCGATATGATGATGATCTTGGCGCTGCATTCTTTTTCATGACACCGGAACCACGCCCCTGTTTTAATACGACTTTATTAAGGGAATTAAGATTGTTTCAACAGGCTGCAGCACGACAGGTTTTATTGGATACTCAGCAACATGGCGAATCGAACCTGAAATATACAGTACTGGCATCTTCAGTCCCTGGAGTATTCAATCTGGGCGGAGATCTGAATCTTTTCCTTGAATTAATTGAACAACAAGACAGAGATAAACTCCTCAGCTATGCGATCACCTGTATTGATATCGCACATCAAATGTCAATCAGTCTTGACTCACAACTGACTACAATTGCCCTAGTACAGGGTAGTGCACAAGGGGGCGGGCTGGAAGGAGCTCTTTCCTGTAATGTCATTATAGCCGAATGTGGCACACTGTTAGGCTTTCCTGAGGTTTTATTTAATCTGTTTCCAGGTATGGGAGCATACAGCTTCCTGCGGCAACGTGTTAACTCAGCACTAGCTGAACAAATTATTTTAAGTGGCAAACTTTATCGTGCCGAGGAACTTCATGAAATGGGCATTATTGACATCCTGGCAGAAACCGGCAAGGGTGAAGAGGCACTACAGGAATATATCCATCAATCTAACAAACGCTCAAATGCACAAGCCCTGATAAGACATACCAGAAATCACTATAATCAGGTTTCCTACCAGGAATTACATGATATCACCAGTATGTGGGTGGACTGCGCGATGAATATCAGTACACGTGACCTGAAAACGATGGGACGATTAATTAGGGCCCAGAATCACAAGATTCAAAAAATGCAAACCAGGGATAAGCAGTTAACCAAATAATTCTGACTGCATGCCTCGCAATAAAAAAATTATTTGATCAAGACTGGTTTTTAAAGTCATTGCTGAGGGATCTAATCTGACTTATTATTTGAAATATCAGCAGCTTGATTCACTGATTCTATAACAGGCGCAGCAATGATTTCATTTTGATATTCTTGCATTGCGATTCGAGTTTGCTTCATTGATGCTTGAAGCAATTTCACTTCATACAGACATTTTTCTTTGTTGATACCATTCAATGCAGTTTCCTGCAATTTTCTACAAGCATCTGCAACGGCAACAGCACCGAGATTGGCTGCGCATCCCATCAAGGCATGGGAACTTTCACCCAAAGCATGATTGTCATTGTGATGGCATGCATGCTCGATGTCACGTAGAAAAACGATCGCATCTTCAAGAAAATTTTCTATTAATTTCAACAGGAAATCAGGATTGTCATCCATAGCTAGAATCCCGTCCAGAATACTTTTAGAAAGGATGTCCCTTGTAGAAGTTTTTTCTGACCCCTTTATTTGATCAATGTCTGAAACAGGTAACTCATCAGTGAGTTGATCAATCACCTGCAATAGTCGTGATGGATCAATCGGTTTGGTCAGGTATTCGTCGGCCCCAGACTCTTTGCTTATTCTTATCGCATCAGAAGAAATGTCAGCCGAAAGCATGATAAAGGGTAAGTGCTGCCCATCAGACTCAATAAAGCGATATAACTTAATGACCTCAAGCCCACTCTTTCCAGGCATATGCATATCAACTATTGCAATATCAAAATCTGTATCCTCCAGCATGTCCAGAGCTTGTTCCCCATCAACCGCTAACGTCACCTGATGGCCTGCCTTTTTCAGTATTGCGCAAATGACTTCCTGATTAACATTGTTATCTTCCGCGACCAGCACTTTTTTACATTTTCTTGAAGCACGTCTGCTGTCATGTTTTGTGTGCAAGGACAAGGGTATTGTTCTATCACTATTAGGTAGCTGCGCATAAAGTGCATGCAGGGCATTAAACATGACTGACTGAATAATTGGCAATTCCAATACTGATGAGTAACCCGCGTCTAACAAAGACTGCATGGGTGGGGTGGTATTCCTGCGAATCAATATAATGCCATTTTTTGATAGTACTTTTTGGCGACTAAATTCATTGGCGAAACTTACAGGATCCGATATACAGTGTTCATCGATAAGGTTGATACGATATGTGTTGCTTGACAGCACTCCATCATCATTGGATTTCCCCACGATGTCCTGCTGAAAACTGGCCTGAAGCCCCCAGCCCGATAGCCATACGCGCAAATTATCCACCAGTTCAGGATCGCGACTGATAATCAGGATTTTCCCATCCAGCGTTTGTTTACCTGAAGTATAGGTCTGTTTTTCAAACGGTAAGGAAAAGGAAACTGATGTCCCTATGCCGGGCTTACTTTGTAAGTCTATTTCCCCTCCGAGTAGCTCCACCAGTTGTTTTGAGATGGTAGTTCCGAGACCAGTGCCACCATATTTTCGGGTAATAGTATTATCTGCCTGGGTAAAGTCCTCAAATATTTTTGCCTGTGCTTCTTCGGCTATTCCTATACCTGTATCGTGAACTTCAAAATAGATGCTAGTGGTATTCCTGTCTTCGTGTACACAACGGGCATAAACATCAATACTGCCTTCATGAGTAAACTTTATCGAATTGCCAATCAAATTGATCAACACCTGCCGGAGATGCATATCATCACCGAATAATAAATAAGGTGTATGTGGATCAATATGAACCTGTAATTTCAAACCCTTGCCATGGGCTTGTGGTGTTAGCATGGTAATCGTGCTGTTTAATAAGGCATGTAAATCAAAACTGGTTTTCTCAATAGATAATTTTCCAGATTCAATTTTTGAAATATCCAGTACGTCATCAATCAATACCAAAAGGTTCTTGGCCGATGTCCGGATTGTTTTGGCAAAATGATTCTGCTCATCATTCAGAGGTGTATCCAGCAACAAATCAATCATGCCTAATACGCCATTCATGGGTGTTCTAATTTCGTGACTCATGTTCGCCAAAAACTGGCTTTTAGCCTTGTTGGCCTGTTCTGCTTCTGCTTTTGCACGCGTCAGCTTGCCAAGCAATGCCGCCGTATACACAGGCATTACCATCAAGCCCAGGAACAGGCCATATCCAACTGTGTGATTATTGATCCAGTAATTATTCCCTTCCAGTACAATCGAAAAACCAACCAAAGAATGAACCATACTCAGGTATAGATACTTTTTCCCGTATCGAAGGCCATACCCGGTTGTCATCCACAGGTATAGCACATATAGAGGTGCCATGGGTTCTCCATAGGTGTACATCAGAAACGAGGTCACACTATAGTCGGTCAGCATTCCCAGCAATCTTCTTGGTTTGGATACTGCGGGGAACGCAGCTATCCATATCAGAATAGATAACGAAAAAAAGCACATTAATGATAAAGCAGCTATGCCACCGTAAAGACTACCCATGTTCTGGTTTAAATGGCTTTGGATGTATAAATAAACAAATGATAGAACGGTTATAATGAGACGAACGAGAGCTTGCTCATGCTCGCTATCAGGGCGATTTTTAAACCTGGCCAGGACCCGTGCCACTAAACCTGATTGATTCGATGAACTTGCGGCCGCTTTCATTAATATACCTTAATTATTGTGGCTATAATAAAGCCGCACAGAATAAGACGATTGACTTCAAAAATCTAGCCAAAAATGTTGTTCAGGTAACTATATTTAACAATGTGATGTAAATCTTATCGACAATCCATCGTCAATCTTTAATGCTTACATCAATGAGGCAAGGAAAAATTATGTCATTTATAATAATAAAATTAAAAGCTCTACAGAAATATATTACAAGCTAGCCACTCTAGACTTTTTATTAATAGACCCTCTGATCAATCTGTAGATATTTCAATACTATGCACGCTGTCAGTCATTGTGAAAGGTAAACACTTAATTATCCGCTCTACAGCAAAGGTGAACTTTGACACGATGAAGTTTTTCACCATTTCTGTCGCTAGCGTGTCAATTCGCCCTTGAGGCTACCATTTTGGGACGAGCAATCTGAGTCAGGCTAGTTGATGATGCACCCAGATCTGACCAGCGTCCTTGTAAATCTAGAACAGCGAGACTTGCTGTCGTCATCAATTTGCCTTTTGACGTCAAGGGCAAGTCATCTCCAAACAGATACTCCAGGAGACCATCCATTCCCGGATTGTGACCTACCAGCATAAGACTTGAGGTCGATTCATCCTGCTCAGATACAAGTCCAATTAAGTCTTCAACATTAGCATGATAGAGTCTGTCATCTATCTTTGGCAGGTTCATCATCCCCTGAAACCCTTGCATCAGATAGTGACAGGTTTGCAGGCTACGCTCGGCAGGTGACGCCAGGACTAGATCAGGTATGAGCTTATGTTCAAGCATCCATGAAGCCATGTTAATAGCATCCTGTTTGCCACGCTTTGAGATTGGACGATCAAAATCTTCACAATCCTTGCTCCAGTCTGATTTTGCGTGCCTGAACAACAGTAATTGATGAGACATATTTCTAGTTTCCAGTAGCGCCCAAAACATTTAACACCAATAGTTATACAGCAAACTGACATAGTCACCATGACAATTCTATGCCAGTGATTCATGTCAAAGCATACGAAGTACCAACTATATCCTCATTAGGCAATTCTGACATTAATTTATATTTACATTTAATACAACAACTTACAATTATTATATGCCATAGATTACGCTTTAGCATTGACAATACATCATATGATCACTATATTAGTAAGCGTTCACTTATATAATGCATGGGAGGCAAGATGATGAATACAATCGATATGGAACTGGATGCACGTGGGCTAAATTGCCCCCTACCCATCCTGCGAGCCAAGAAATCAATCAGTCAAATGGGTGTCGGACAAACGCTAAAGATTTTGGCTACAGACCCTGGTTCAGTAAAAGACTTTGAGTCTTTCTGCAAACAAACTGGCAATGAATTACTGCAATCGGTGGAAAATAATGGCGAATTCAGCTTTTTAATAAAGAAACCCGGCTGATGAGTCAGCGCTTGAAAGCAGCAGAACGCCGAGCCTCGATACTGGCGGTTGCTAAAATACTGTTTGCCGATCGCGGCTACCATGGTGTCTCTGTTGATGAAATTGCAAAACGGCTGGGCGTTAGCCCTGCCGTTTTGTATCAGCATTTTGACTCTAAAGAGCAATTATATGAGTCTGTTTTGAATGAAATCGCCTGCCGCAGGGAAAGTTATGTTGAAGTGGTCGTTGCCGGCCCGGATGATTTTCCAAGTGTATTAAAACGTATGACCATAGTTTATGCCAATAGTGTTATAAACGATCCGGATTATCTGCGCATGGAAATGCAAGCCATGCTTGAAGGCGCAAAAATGGCCCAGCAGTTTTTTGAATCACGCTGGAAAAGTTTTAGTGATTATATAGAGGTAAGCCTGAATGAACTGTCTCAGGCCGAAAAAGTCCGACAAATCAATCCGCGTCTTGCCAGCTTGATGTTTCAGGGGATGCTGCGCGAAGCGTTATATGCAAAATGTATTTATCATTCGGAGCGTTACAGTGATATCAGCGCACAAACTCTGATTGAGCAAATGATTGAACTTTTCCTGATCACCATAAACTATCAAGACGAGTCATAAGCTTCCTCGTTAACCTCGTATCAATAATATTTTTTCAAATGAATATTCACTGGTATTCAGTGATTATGCCTTTTACAATGATTTATAAAATCAGCCTTTCAAGTTTATAGATGGAATAATATGTCATTAAAGCACTATGATCTCCTGGTTATCGGGTCCGGCCCTGGCGGACAGAAAGCCGCTATCAGCGCTGCCAAACTTGGCAAAAATGTTGGTATTATCGAGCGCAAACCCTACCTGGGTGGTGTTAGTCTTCAAACCGGGACCATACCAAGCAAAGCTCTCCGTGAAGCTGCATTTCTGGCATCAAGATTTTCTGCCAGAGGCATGCGTGAAGACTCGGCCAGGCAACTGATCAAACATAATTTTCTGTCTGAAACTATTGCGAGAAAAAACCGAATCATTAGTCAAAAGGAATCCGTTCTTCTAAAGCAATTAATGCAACAAGGGGTTTCAATTATCCCTGGAGAAGCTTCTTTTCATGATGATCATACAATCACTGTAAAAAGCCCGTCCGGGAAAACTGAGTTACTACATGCCGATATCATTATACTTGCAACAGGATCTCGGCCAAGACGTCCTGCCGACATTCCATTTGATAAGGAACGCGTACTCGATTCAACTTCAATCCTGAAACTGAAACATCTTCCGGAGAGTTTACTGGTCATTGGCGGAGGTGTGATAGCGTGTGAATTTGCCACTATATTTGCTCCACTCGGAGTGTCAGTCATCCTGGTGGATTCACATCAGCAGTTACTTGCGTACCTTGATAAAGACATTGCTGACAACCTGGTAGATCATATGCAGGAAATGGGCATCAAACTTCATATGAATACCAGAGTGGAAACAGTTGAACGTCAGGAAAACAAAGTACATGTAAAAACAGATACTGGAACTGAATTCATCATTGATACTTTATTGTATGCGCTTGGCAGACAACCAAATTATGATAATCTTGACATAGCACGCGCCGGACTGGTGAATGATGATAATGGCTGGATTCGAATAAACGAGTACCATCAAACCAGTATTGGCCATATCTATATCATCGGTGACCTCGCTGGCAACCCGTCACTGGCCTCGACAGCCATGCAACAGGGCTTGATGGTCGTTCAACATGCTTTTACTGACGAACAAAAGCCGACATCAGCGCCGCTACCCATGGCTATCTATACGATACCAGAATTGTCCTATGTAGGAGAAACCGAGCGCCAATTACAGGAACGTGGCGCAGATTACGTCGTCGGGAACGCCAGCTATGCTGAAACTGCACGTGGACAGATAATCGGAGATGAAAATGGCATGTTGAAACTACTGGTAGAGCGATCCAGCCGGGTAATACTCGGGGTTCATATCATCGGAGAAGCGGCGAGCGAATTAATCCACGTCGGTCAGATCGCCATGAGCTATCAAAGTACCGTCGACAGGCTTGCCGATAATGTATTTAACTACCCTACCCTGGCCGAATGCTATAAAACTGCAGCCCTATGTTGCATTGATCAGTTAGAAACAGACGTCAATAATGCATAAAAAAACATACACTGTATTATTCACCTGTCGCTGACATAAGCCAGCCTAGCCAGGCATCAAACAGATTTTTATCCACCGCGGCGACAGCCGATCTGGGTTCCAGCCTGTCCGTAAACACAGGCTCTCTTTCCAGGGTACATGAATAACCACCTGCTTTGGTAAAAATAAACTGCCCGGCTGCGTAATCCCAGATATTTGAGCGCCCATGCAGGTAAATATGGCCGCGGCCTGCAGCCAGCCAGCACCAGTCCAGCGCGACAGAGCCAAAGCTTCGTTGTGATGAATATGGAATATCACTGACCAGACGTGTTGCCATTTGTTTTGACAAGCGTTTGAAATCAATAATCGCTATGCTCTGCTTTAACATCAAATCAGTAGTATTAATAATCAACCGTTCTCCGTTCAGCTTGCTTTGTTGATCTTCTGTGGCATAAAAACATTCATCACGAACCGGGTCATAGACAATACCCAATACCACTTTACCCTGTTCTATCAAAGCCAGGGATATAGAGAAATAAGGAATACCTACGGTGAAATTATTGGTACCATCCAGAGGATCAAGACACCAAACAGATTGGCCTGACTGGAGAATATCTGCCTGTTCATCCGCTGACATTTCCTCACCCAGCAATAAACTGTCCGGATATAATTTTTTGAGTTTTTCCTGAATAAAGGCTTGCATCTGGTGATCTGCACGAGTCACTACACTACCATCAGCTTTATAGCTTCGCTCAACCTCATTAAAATACGGCATAAGCACTTCTAGTGATGCTTCTTTTACAAGACCGATTAATTCTTCAATATTATAATTCATAAGTTAAATGACTGTTGGTAAGAAAATTCAGCCATATTTTATACATAACAGAATTTATACAATCGAAATAAATAACATGTTTTATTCAGCATCAATGTAACAGCCGTGCAGAAATTAATTATATGACCTGCATTAAAAATGAAATTAACAAAGTAAAACTTTTATCAGGATATTTAACTTATAATTGTTTATGTGACCCATCACATAAGGGTTGATTGGAGGTTTTTTTGCAGCCACACAGGTACACTGTCCCGGTTTCCATCGCTTCATAGGCAACCGGTTCAATACCCGTATCCTTATGCGATCCATCACATAGGGGTTGGCTCTCACTACGCCCACAGGCACACCAGTAATAGGTTTTACCCATTTCAACTTCAAATGGATAGGGTGAAGCTTGTGCAATAACGGCATCAGAACTCATAGTCATTCTCCTTAAACGTTAAACTCAATAGTGTGAGCTGTCGACATTATTCATGATATAGCATATGTGTGCTTGATAGACTGCAGAAGCCAATATATGCACAATACTACCTGACTGAATGCATCGATATTATCACGGTTTTAATCATTAAAATCATTATCTTATAAAGCTTTTTTCATGGCACATAGTATGACTGGATAATACCATGTTAACCAATAAGCCTGTCATATCTTCCGATATGTGAACTGGTTCTCCTCCAATTCTGGCCCTAACTGCCGATCTAGGTAACAGGATTAAAGATTTTTTAGTGTTTAATAGCTTTTAACGCGTGAAAGATTAATGAGCTGGAAACATACTTTTAACATATAGATTACAGAGCTGGTAAATCATGTCAGATAATCAATCGTCCATCAACATCAGTCAATTGTCCGATTATATAGCACGTAATAATTCACAATTGAAACAAAGACTTCGCGATCATGCGAATAAACTGCTGACCAAGTTGATTCATGGCATGCTGGATAAAGCTGACGATACTTTGTTTGAATTTTCCAGTAAGGCTGATACTGATATCTCACAGCAAATTTACCTTGATGCAATGCGAGAAGTCCGCCTGCAACGCAATGTAATTGACCAGGGATTTTTCGCAGCACTCAATGCCGCTTTTGACGAATTCGAAAAGAATTCATCAATGCTCAAATCTCAAGGAAAATCGGACAATTTCAAAGCAGATTCACTTGAACTCGTGGATGATGATCTGGTGGAAGAAAATATGGCTATAGCCAATATGGCTGATAAAGTAGTGCGCCGCTTTCATCGTGAAACTTTCGAAGTAAAATCAAGAATCTTCGCAGTATATCATTGTGAAAATGAAGAAATTGAAGATCATCCACTGAGCCCGATCACCATTGCAAAGGCTTTTGGAAAAGCGTTTATATCATTGAATATCAATCTCCAAGTAAAACTGATTATATTCAAACTGTTTGATAACATTGTTATGAAGAATATCGGGTATGTATACAAAGATATCAATGCCCTGCTCCTTAGTGAAAATATCCTTCCTGATCTGGCTTATTCCTATAAAAATAACCCATCGAGTTATAACAATGGATCAGACATATTTAATGAAAATGATTTGGATACAGAAACAGGTAATTTATTACCAACGAATTTCGGCTTAAAAGGATTTACACCCATTCCCACACAAGCAAACGGCATCATCGGTACTTTAAGTGCCATGCAGAGTTTTATTTATGATGAAGGTTATCCGGAAGATATGAGACCGACAGAAATAGGTATCGGAATCATCAAGGGTATTCAGCAACTAGGCTTTGCCAGCGTAATGGGAAAACAGGCACTCGATGAAAAAATAATTAATACTGTCTCAATGATATTTGACTTTATACTTGACGATGCTGCAATACCGCCAAAAATAAAGAATTTATTATCACGACTACAAATACCCTATCTGAAAGTTGCACTCATAGATGAAACATTTCTAAGAAGCAGCGATCATTCAGCCAGACAACTTCTGAACGATATGGCGAAAGCTTCAATAGGCTGGAAAGAATCGTCGAGCCAGGGTAATTTACTACAAACTATTGAGACAACAGTCAGTGAAATACTGAACGGCTATGAACAGGATAATCAGTTATTTTTTAATTTACATAAGGAATTCCTGGTCAACTGGGAAAAAGAAAAAAACACTAACCGCTCCTACGAAGAACGCATCTGGAAAACAACGGAAGGTAAGGAACGTGTTCAATATGCAAAAAATAGAGTTGATGCGTGGATTCACATGTGGTGTACACGCGCGGAAACAAGAATACAAGTTGCTACATTCTTAAAACATTTATGGAAAAACACGATGCTTTATTGCATGCATAAATATGGAGAGAATAGTCGCGAATGGAAATACTATATAAAAATTATCAACGCATTAATATGGAGCACTACCCCCGGGAAAACCTGTGATGAAGTGAAGAAAATCATCAATATAACGCCATTATTGGTACGTGGGCTTAATCGTGGCATGCTGGCAGTCGGCACGCATCCAAGCACAATTTCAAAGATATTCAAGGAAATATCCAAATGTCATCTGGAAATAATCGAGAACGGATTATCTGAAAATATAAATAATTCTCAACTTGATAAAAGTAACGATTTGCAAACGAAGAAAATTCTGAATTTATACAGCAAAGACCCCAACATGGTCTCTAAAACAGTAGAGGATATCTATCAACCAACTAATGAAGACCAATCAGACAAGCCAGAGCTTGAAGTTGATACCATTCTTGAACTTCTGGTAGAAGAAGTTCCAGCCGAAGTGAATGAGCCTGAAAACAAAACGGATACAAGCATTGTCAAAGATGAATTTTATGAACTCGCTACCCAGCTGGAATATGGTGACTGGGTTGAGTTCAAACAAGACGGTGAAACTACCCATGGAAAGTTAGCCTGGAAATCTGCGATTACCACCAACCATTTATTTGTTGGCCGAGACGGAACAAGATTATCTGAAAAAACACTCGAAGAAGTAGCCGAATTATTACGCACAAACGCCGCCAGACGTATAGATAGTGCCCCAGTATTTGAAAGAGCATTAAGCGCTGTAGGTGAATCCTTTAATGAAGCTGAGGTTATCCATTAACTACGGTTAATTTCAGTTATGTTTATGCACCGCAGATGCAGCAGGCAACATAACTGACAAGGCCACCGTTAAATCTTGCTCATGCTCTTCCAGAAGCTCTTCAATGACTGATTCATTTAGTCCTGTCATTTCCCAGATACGCGTATCAATTGAGGTCAGATCAACATTTGAATTCTCCATGAAGGCGCTACTTTGTTGCAGATTGGCTACATAATTAGCCAAATAAATAATGGCGGCATCCAAATGATTTTCTGCTGACATTGAAGGATCATGGTGAAACTCTATCGCTGTGATCAATGTTTCAGGCATATTCCATAACCGAAGTAATTCAGCACTAACCCTGGCATGGCTAAACCCGATAATATCTATTTCTGCCTGGTGTAAGACTTCTTCATCACCATTAGCAATCATTAAAACTTCACTAGACAGCTCAGGATGCTGGCTATAGAGCAATAAACTGCCAATATCATGCAGCAATCCAGCAACATATAACCTCTCAGAGCCCAGCACCGAGCATCTTGCAGCAATTTTTTTCGCCAGGATACCCGTTGCAATACTATGCCGCCAAAATATCTCAGGTGATGTCAAGTGACAGGGAATGTTTGAAAAAACCTTGGCCGCCGTGAGTGCCGTTGCAAGATTATAGAGATCATTGGTACCAATAATGGCTATTGCTCTGGAAACAGTATCCACCTGGCGGGACAGATTATAAAAAGCACTATTGACTACTTTCAAAATATTCGCTGTCAAGCCCGGGTCTCGCTGTATTACTTCAGCCATGTCAGTTGCCGAGGCATGCTCATCATGGATCAGTTCATTCATTTTTACCCAGACATCAGGGGGAGAAACCAGCTGACTGGATTCATTGATCAATTTCTGTAGATTTATGGTCATATTATGTGCAAATTCTTGATTTTAATAACTATAAAGCATAGCTTATTCACGAGTTTTTTCAGGGCTATTTTTCGTATTTTGCAAAATATATCTCAAAACCAGTGATTTATAAAAAAAATCACTACATTTTGTTAAAGTTCAGAGACTGCATGAATATACCTTATCTGATTGAGGTCTTGCCTTATATCGGGTAGTTCAATGTCTAACCCGGAAATAAACCCTCACAGATTCTTCAATGTCTCAAATAAATTCAGCGAACTATCTGCCTCACAATGGGTCTATTGATCATGTAAAGGAGTGTAGAATGAAAAAAAATCTCACCATCATGTCAATAAGCATCATTACGCTGCTATTTCATCATTTAAGCTCTGCTGCAAACGTTGCAGAACAATCGCCTTATCAGACAGCAGTACTGGCTGGTGGATGTTTCTGGTGCATAGAGGCCGATTACGAAAAACTAGATGGCATCATAGATGTGGTTTCCGGGTATACTGGGGGTAAAATAAAAAATCCGACTTACAATCAGGTCTCCAGTAGCCAGACTCAACACATAGAGTCTGTAAAAGTCACCTTCGATCCAGCAAAAATCACATACAGACAGATACTTGATTTCTTCTGGCGTCACATTGATCCCACACGAAACGATGGCCAATTCTGTGATCGCGGACCACAATACCGCCCGGCTATTTTCTTCCAGGGAGAGACGCAACATAAAATTGCCATGGCATCACTGCAAAACATCGAGAGAATCAAACCCTTCAAGGAAACTGTGAAAGTTGAATTAATCAAGGCATCGGAATTTTATCTGGCTGAAGAGTATCATCAGGATTATTACAAAAAGAATCCATTGCGATACAAGTATTACAGGTACAGTTGTGGACGTGATGCACGTGTACGCTCCCTTTGGGACAAATAGTTTGCCAACACATTGCAGTGTAATCTAACACATGGTTATACTGGCAAATATATTACACTCAATATAAAGATATCGCCATGAAAATAACAATTAGAGCCTTACTTATTATTTTGCTGACAACTTCATCCTTGACTATTAGTGCCGGCCTTAAACCAGGAGAGATGGCTCCGGCATTCACTTTGAAAAGTCTGGATGGCAAACAGGTCTCGCTAAAAAACCTAACCTCAAAAGGCCATGTCATGCTGGTTTTCTGGGAACCTGAGTGCGTTTATTGTTTTATGCATATCAAGGACTTCAACGCATTACACAATAAATATAAAGGCAAGGGATTCACATTGGTGGCTATCAATTTCCTGGGTGAATATGAAGAAGAAATACGTCAATATGTCAACAACAACAAACTCGAATACCTGATGCTAACCGATCAGGTGAAGAATATAGATGTGGCCGAGGCTTACAAGGTCATTGGCTCTCCCACACTAGTGGTTATTTCGCCCGATATGAAAATTTTATATTCTGGGCATAAAATGCCTGCAGTTGAACAATGGCTGGGACCATAAACAGGACAAAATCCTGTTTTTATTATATATCAAGCTGCTTATGCTGTCCTATTGTAGGCAAAGGCGGCATGCGATCAGTCATTTTTCCTATCGGTAAACCCAGTCGTTTTTCATACACCACGGTATAAGCCAGTATGTTACGGAGGTAATTTCTGGTTTCTCTGAAGGGAATCGTTTCTATCCATACATCGACGGCTACTCCCTGCTTTATAGATAACCAGTTTTCCACCCGCCTTTTGCCTGCATTATAGGCTGCTATGGCCAATACCGGGTGCTTCATCAACTGATGCTTGATGTCATTTAAATAAAATACGCCCAGTTGAATATTCATATCAGGGCTATCGAGTTGCCCCAGATTTGACAGTTTTAATTTTAATTGTTTGGCCACCTGTTTCGCTGTGGCCGGCATCAACTGCATGAGACCGCGGGCATTCGCTCTGGATAAGGCATTTTCCTGAAATGCACTTTCCTGTCGTATCACCGCTAAAGCCAACGCCGGATCTATAATTGTACTACGGGTATACTTCCTGATTTCCTTGATATGCTTAACCGGAAAACGCAAAGACAGGTCATTCCACTCCGACAAACCTGCCAGAGTGATTATAGTTTGGTGGCTCCATCCCCATTTAAAAGCTAACCAGGCAGCACTGGCCATTTGTTTATCAGTAAACCCGGCGGTGGCGAGATTCCATTCACTTCTTGCCTGTGGAAACCGTTTTAATCTGACTAACTCACGAGCCCGGGCCATTCCCGTATTATTTTTCAAAACTTCAACAAAGTCATAGTCAATGCTCAGTGTTTTGTGGTTAAACTCATAATCCTTGTCCAGCATGTCTGCTGCCAAAAAACCTTCATAGCTTCTTTGTTGTGCGATTTTATGAAATAACAGAGAAGCTTTTTCATTTTGCCCTGTTTCGGAAAATGCACGCGCCTGCCAGTACTTCCATCTGTCCTGTTGTCGATTGGAATTACCAAGACTGTTGTAATGTGTAATAACCTGCTGCCAGTTACCCTTATGTAGCGCTGTTCTTATTCTCCATTTTTTTACCCTTTCGGAAGCATTTTTTTCGGGCACTTTATTCAGCCATGTTTCCGCTTCTACATGAAAGCTGCGCGCCAGGCTAATAGCAAGAATCTGTATGATCTTGCCTTTATCAACGCTGATGTTTTTATATTGATTGATACTATTGGCAAATTGTATAGCTTGATCAGGATAATACCACGCAAGCGCCGGGAACTTATCTTCAATCAGGCGAGATGCATCTGCATGCTCAAGTGTTTTGCTATCCATTAGCAGCCTGGGATCTTGATATACTTTTAACCATAAATCAATTTGCTGACGATCCTGCCCGGTAAGTTGGCTTTGCAGGAAACGCGCCAGCTTAAAGTTATTCTTTTTCAGGGAAAGTCGTATGCGTTGCTTGTACATATCGACTGTAATCAGCTTTTTACTTGTCCAGTGGTTAATCAGCTCATCACAGGCTGCGGACAGATCAAATCCAGTTAACCAGATCGATTCAATCTGACTGGCGCTGTCGTAATCCTGTATGGTTTCTGTTCTACCTTGTTCACGTAAACAATGCAGGGCCTTATTACCGGTATGCCTATAATGCTTGAGGAAAACCTGCCACTGCCCTTTTTTTGCAAGGGCCAGCAGCCATTTTGTTCTCAAATTTGCAGATACCGGTGATTCATCGAAGGCCTGAAGAAAACTTAACACTTCCCTGGATGTTGCCGTATCGATACGTTTTTTAAGGTCATAGTAGCGAAGATAGGGATACAATGGGTAATCACCCACTTGCTTTAACAAATCCCAGTATTGGCTACGCTCATTCTGTTCAAGCGCCTTCTCGGCCAGTAGAAATAGATCGCGCTGAACATCAAGTGTGCTTGCAATAATGGAAGAAGAGTACACTGCTGGCATCAGTGCGGAAAATAGCAATAAAATAGTTACAAAACGTTTCATGACAATTAAACAGGGTACTTTAGTCAATGCAAATAGATAAGCTAATTATAGCTCATAAAATCAATAAAGTAGACGTTATCTGAATAGAATCATAATACGGCCTAATGTTTTACAGGTGTATATTACTGGCAAGTGATTCTACAACTAATGTAATAACATGATTGACAAGATGAAACTCACGCTGACCAGGAATCAGGTAATCAGCTGTAGAAACTCCATGCGAGTGCGGTCATTATTCCTGAAAGAACCTAGCATCATGGATGATGTTGTCCATGAATTTTGTTTTTGCACGCCCCTCATCATCATGCAAAAATGCTGCGCCTCAATCACAACACCCACACCAGCAGCGCCAGTGACTTCCTGTACGGCATCAGCAATTTGTTTGGTTAATTGTTCCTGGATTTGTAAACGCCGAGAATACATATCTGTGATGCGAGCAATTTTTGATAAACCAATGACCTTACCCTTTGGCAAGTAAGCTACATGCGCCTTGCCCACAAAAGGTAACAAATGATGCTCACACATTGAGTACAATTCAATATCTTTCACAATGACCATCTCATCATTGTCTGACTCAAATATAGCGCCATTGACGACTTCATCCAGAGACTGGGCATATCCCTGTGTCAAAAACTCAAATGCCTTGGATGCACGCTCAGGCGTTTTAACCAGTCCATCTCGAGTAATATCTTCCCCGACATTGGTAATCAATGCTTCAAATAGTTTGGCTGAATCCATGGTAAAAGCCTTATGATCTCTTTAATTAAGTGGTTGCCACTTTGTCATAGCACTGTCATATCGTCAAGCAATGCTGTGAAAACCCGATACTAACTTCATTCTCTGTGTACTGTTTTTTTACCTAAATTAACAATTAACCTTAAATATAACACCAAATTAAAACTGGCAATCTAATTCATGACTCCACTAAATCATCAAGTTCGCCATCCATATGTAATTCAGTCAGCTCTGAAAACCCACCTATCCATTGCCCTCTTACCATAATCTGGGGAACAGTACGGGCATGATCACTTACTTTGAGCATTTCCTTTAGATCTTCTGTAGACAAATCAACGCGTGATTCTTCATAAGGAATATTCCATTTTTTCAACAGCGTTTTGGTTTTATCACAGATAGGACAACTGGCTGTACTGAAGACTTTTACTTGTGCCATTCTAATACCACTTGAATTAAATTATTAGCGTTTATTGTAACATGCAGCCGTAAAACGTCCATTACCCTTACCAATTTGCAGGGTATTAAAGTTCTTCCAGGCTCTCGAGGGCTGTTTTTCTGACTTCTGCATCCTTGTCATCAAGTAATTCCTCTATTGACGCTTTAACGTTTGTATTGTGGGTCAGCATCAGATAATGGCACACATCCGTACGAATAACTGCGCTGTCGTTTTTCAGCATTTCTTTTAAACCGGGGATAATTCCGGCAATAGCAGCAGTGCCTTCAAAATGCTCCATCACAGCACCAATACCAATGCGACCATTTATCTTGATATCAGGCTTGATGATCAGTGAAGCAAACTCCTGCAAGCTGGTGTTGCCCTGCTCCAGCCATTCGATTACTTTTTGTAGTTTTCCATTTTCCATCAGGTATTGAAGAAATTTGATACTGCCATCATCCTCGCTTACTGTGGCAATCCAGTGATCGAGTTCTGCCGGCGTCAACGACTCATTAAATTCAAAAATGCCAAGCTTTAACCAGGGCACTGAACGTACGTTATATTTTACAGCTGCATCTTCAGTCTCATCTATATTGACTACGGTCATACTTTTTATTTTTCCTTGACTCAGTCTTTGCTCAAGCAAAGTCTGCAGCGTATGACAGTGAGGGCAATGTGTAGAAATTAATAGCAGGGCTTCAGGTTTATCGTGCTGATTCATATCGGTACTGTTTTATTTCAAATGAAAAATTATTGAAGTGATAGACATTAATCATCTATCAATAAATGACCAAAATAGGCAAACACGCCAATCATAATACCACTAACAAACTGCGCATGAACCAGATAGGAGAACTGCTTGAGTTCTTTAGGAGAATAGCGCCAGGACAAAAATATTCCAAAAATAGCTTGCCATAACACCAGACCAAGAACGGCTGGAAAAAAAAGTATATGCATTGGTAAACCCATCAGGATAATATGCATCAGAATAACCACCACGGCAGTGATACCAAAGTAAACATGCGTACGATTTAGCCAGGCCAGCAATTGATTCAGTACTGGCATATTTACCGGTGATGAGTACTCAGGCAACAAACGCCTTGCTATCGATCCCTGCCCCAACAGGATTTTCATTGTGGTGCGGCCATAAATAAATATCAATAGCCATAAGCCCGCTTCACCCAGTGCTTCGCCTGTCTCCTCAAGAAGTGTTTCCCGTTCTGGCAGTGGCGGAAATTGAGTATAGGCATAGATAAAATAAAATACCGACATAGCCACAATAAATGCGGTAAATAACAGCAACTTTTTAATGTAACTCATATTTTCTATTCTCTATTTCTGATGCTGGTTTGGTTAAGCAGTTGAGAGATAACCGTATTCACTATTCCAGGCATTACTGACTGCCCCCTGTCATCTGGTGGTCTACCCGTAATGACCAGGCCCGGATAATTATCTCAAGTTGTTGCAACAGTGTTTCACGATTGGTGACATCCAGACTGAAACTGGTGAACACATATTTTTGAGAAAGCAGCCAATAAACATGTAGCAAAATAATTGGCGGCACTGGCAACAGAAATAATCAATCGTCCTTTTTTTACCCCTTTAAGCAGCTCCAGCACTTCATCAGCCTCATCCAGCTGCTGTGCTATGGCTCTACTATAATAATACATTTCCTGACCTGCTTCAGTCAGACAGGTTTTTTGCCTAGTTGGTCGAAAAGATTCATCCCAAGACTCCCTTCTAAGTATTTGATTTACCAGAAACTTTCGTCCCACTTAAACGTAACTCATGAGCGGCCTGGATATAGCTAAGCAACCTGGCAACAGAATCATACACTTTCAATTGACGTAAGGTGGCATTCATCATCTTAACGTATAAGCCTTTGTTTATGATTTCAATAAAAATACTTAGTTTACCTTATAGATATCCTGACTATACTCGTATCACCGGATGGGCAGCTCCCCCTGATGTATGCGAATTTGTGTAATCTGGCGCACATTGCGCAGAAGCAATTAAAAAATGAGATCGACTGCCTTTACCCAAACTATGCACCCTGGACCTGGTACTCGATAAAAATGCATGGGTTATCATCGATCATGGCTTGAATGATATACCAGTGGCTGCATGGACGCATTTCCAACGTGAACACAGAGAGATAATCCAGGAACCCGTCAAATGTGAGCTACAACTTTATCACAAAGATGCTGACATTATTCTGGATCGCGTACTCGAAGCGCTGGGGATATTGCTTGGCAAACAATTAACAGCGTTACGTCCTGTTGAAGATTCAGAAATTATACCTTTCTATAAAAAATCAATTTTCACAGACCGTCTTTTTTCTATTTTTTCAATATTCAATGCATCCTTTACCGAGTCAATAATTTTCCCTGAAAACATAAAACCTGTACAAAAAAATAATGGCCGGTTTCCCGGCCATTATAGGGTGTCGCGTTATGGTAATTTATGAATCATAGCCTTCTTTATAGCCGTGATGTTTTCCACCTTTATGCTGATGCATACTCTTTCTCTTCATACGCTGCTCGCTGGTAAGCACCTGAGAAACTTCACTATGCATTTTGCTTTTTAACAAAATCTTTTCAGTCTTCAGATTACCCATCGCTTCAGCCAGTTGCTCGACCTTGGCCTGATCCATCGTATCAGCATGCATGGCTTCGCGTAACGCCTGGCGGTTCTCATGCATCTTACTACGTAAAGCCTGTTTTTGAGGCGCATATTTTTCCTGAATTGCCTTGACCTGTCCAGCCTGTTCGTCGCTAAGACCCAGTTTTTCAGTCATACGCTCCAGTTGGGATTCGCCACGCGCACCTTTGTGCTTGCAATGTTTACCTTCGTGATAGCCACCTTTTTCATATCGATCGTTATCCGCGTTGGCCAAACCAAGGCTACCCAGAGCCAGACTGCTTGCCAGTAATGTTATCGCTATTTTGTTCATCATCATTCCTCTCGTTTAATATCTATGGATGCTGATTCATATCAGATCTTGAACATAGCTTAGCCGAATACAATGTCATTGTGATTCAAGAGCGAGTAAAGCTATGTAAATATATGTAAAGTTAAATCTAAGCCCATGTTTTTAAATCTATAATTAGTGCCGAATACTGAAGACTTATCACAATAATGGTATAGTATATTTTATGTACAGAATTTTAATAGCCGACGATGATATTGAATTGACTGACTTGCTGACTGAATACCTGCAACGTGAAGGTTTTAGTACCGAGTCAGCGAATGATGGGGAGACAGCCTTGAAGATGGCACGTGAGGGCAATTATGACATGGTCATCCTCGATATTATGATGCCAAAAATGAATGGCTTTGATGTATTACGCCAGTTGCGTAAGCATTCCCAGGTGCCGGTACTTATGCTGACCGCACGAGGAGATGATGTAGATAGTATCGTCGGACTGGAGATAGGTGCGGATGACTATTTGTCGAAACCCTGCAATCCTCGTGTTCTCATCGCGCACATGCGTGCTATTTTACGACGATCGGATGCGCCTGCGACAACCGAAAGCGAAAATATCAAAATTGCCAATCTGGAGCTGATACGGGGTTCACGAAAAGTAATGCTCAACGGCCAAGCCTTGAATATGACCAGCACAGAATTCAGTATACTTGAGGCACTGATGGATAATGCCGGCAACGTAGTGACCAAAGAGTTATTATCAGAGCGTGCACTCGGGAAAAAATTAAGCCCCTATGACCGCAGTCTTGATATGCATATCAGCAACCTGCGCAAAAAACTGATGACTGACACTGATCAGAATGACTGCATTATTACTATTCGCGGCGTTGGCTATCAGTTTATCGTAGCGAGCCATGAATAAGCTTTTTGTTAAAATTCTGGTTTCTTTCTGGCTTGCGCTGATCCTGTTTGCGGGTCTGACTCTCTGGATAACATCGCAATATCTTGAAAACACACGCAACGAAACTGATCAGATAAACCCAAGGGTTCAACTGGCAGATTATATATTACAGGCGCAGCATGCCTATCAAGCAAATGGGCAACCAGGTCTGGAGACCTGGTTACGGGCTCTCGACAAGCGCGAGGCTATTCCCTATTTACTGGTTGATGAAAATGGCGAAGACTTGATCAATCGTCCCGTACCTCTCACAATACAGCAGCGCATACGTAAGTATGAACTTCGTCATGATGATCATGAAGAACATGACAGACATGAAAAATACAATCGCCAGCGCCCTCATAGACAACCCATTATAGTCAATGGTAAGCGCTATCGCCTATTTCCTGATTACCAGAATGTTACATTATCGCGACTGCTAAACAGACCCAGATTGATGATCGCACCCATCCTGGTAGCCAGCCTGGTGAGCGGCATCGTTGGTTTTCTTCTCGCCAGATATCTGACCGCCCCTATCAGGCGCTTGCGTCTGGCGACTCGTCGCATGGCTCAAGGCAACCTCGATCAACGAGTCTCACCCTCAATGGGTAAACGTAAAGACGAAATGTCTGATTTAGCGAGTGATTTTGACTACATGGCTGAACAATTACAAAAATTACTCACCTCACATAAACAACTTTTACGCGATGCATCACATGAGTTACGTTCACCATTGGCCAGGTTACAAATCGCGCTAGGCCTTGCCCGACAGTCCTGCACAAAAAAACAACTGGATCGAATCGAGCTTGAAACGGAGCGTCTCAATGAAATTATTGGACAACTTCTTTCACTGACACGTCTGGATGGCCAATTTGATACCTTAAAACACCAATCCATTAACCTGAATGAACTCCTTCTGGCATTAACTGCTGATGCCAATTTTGAGGCTGCTTCGATGAATCGTCATGTAAAATTCACATCAGACATATCTGTAACTACTAATGGTGATAGCGTGTTATTATCCAGCGCATTTGAAAATATTATTCGCAATGCTATTTACTATACAAAAGAAAATACACAGGTAGATATTTCGCTATACAATGATCCATCACATCAAGATCATGTAAAGGTAACGATACGTGACCATGGACCAGGAATACCTGAAGCGATGCTGACGCACATTTTCGAACCGTTTGTTCGTGTTTCAGAAGCAAGGGATCGCCATAGTGGCGGGTATGGACTGGGGCTAGCCATTGCCAGCCGTGCCATTCAATTGCATAAAGGGAAAATTACTGCTAATAATGAAATCGATGGCGGTATGAGTATTCACATCACTTTACCCACTACACGCATTGAACAAACTATGGCAGCAGACTAAGCATTTTTTTGCGCTCATAACAACAGACTGGCTCTGGAATCAAACGCCCCATGCACAAGCTTTTACTTAATCGCGATATATACCTGAATTTTGTACAGACACACATACCACGAGCGCAAAAATTCTTATGGATAGTCACTGCTGACATAAAGGATTTACATGTCGAAATAGACGACAAGTTTGAACCCTTTCTGCAATTACTCTCTAATCTGGTAGAAAAGGGTGTAGCTGTACGCCTCATTCATGCCAAAGAACCTGGACCACGTTTCCGCAAGGATTTTGACCGATTCGATGCCCTGGTTAATAATGAATTATTCGAAAGAATTTTGTGCCCAAGAGTCCACACCAAAGCAATCATCATCGACAACAGCATTGCATTTCTCGGTTCTGCTAACCTGACTGGAGCCGGCCTTGGTAGCAAACATGAAGACAAGCGCAATTTTGAAGCTGGCTTTATATTCGACGACCGCCAGTCAATTCACGAGCTTACTCACTGGATTGACACCTTATATCTTGGACAGTACTGCGCGTCATGTCTGCGTCGGCAATATTGCCCTGATCCAATTGATGAGGCAATCTAGCCAGTTACCCATACCGCCAGATTGAAGACAAAGCCCCTCTATTCCACTATTTTGAAATGGATATTGATGCACATAAATGCATAATATTCATCAACTTTTCACGTTAAGCATCCAGGTGAATGAACAGCTTTTCCTTTTTGTAGAGAGACGATGAATGGAATCTATCAAAGAGATTTGTCATATTCTCATTTCTCAACAGTTAAAGGTTTTTAAACAATTCCCGTTAAATAGTGTATCTACAACATAATTCCGGGCTGCCCGGAGAAGTGGGAGCGCCAGTACCAATGAAGAAAAGTCTCATTCTCTACTTGATCTTTTCCTGCACTGTCATAACAGGACTTGTTGGCTCTGTTTATTATATTCAGACTTCAAACGAGACTACACATACTACCTATGAGCCTCCCGTAGACCACATCGAGAGTATGATCAGTGCTATTCATACTACCACCATACAGTCAATTAACAGAATTGAAAAACAACCTTCCCTGGTCGATAAAAATACCAAAATTACACTGCAAAATGTTAACTCCCGTCTTCAGCAATTAAGTAAGCAATTTTCAGACAAGCAATCCAGGATAAAAATTAAACAGCTTGAAAACAGCTTCATTAAATATGAACAACAGCTGGAAAAACTCAACCAATTCCATTCAAATTACAATACTCAGTCGGAACAGGATAGCGATGCAATTGTTAATGATGCCTATCAAAGATTGCAAGCATCGATGACACAGCTGAAAGACAAAATAGAAGCAGATTTATCAGAAGACATTGCTGATGGGAAAATTGTAAACCAACTCTATTCACAGATCGAATCAACACTACCTGACATCACATTACCGATTAATGCGCCCTCTGTTGAAACAACCAGCGTTACAGTTAGTACTCAATTGCAAGTTGCGCAAGTGGGAGCTGCTAATGACACTGATTTAATTGTAGAAAAAGATAAAACACAGGAACTTGAGAACCAGACATTAGAGACTACACTGAGCAACACCACCGAATCAAGTCAGACTGCAGATAACACGGAAGCTTCAACTATTCCCGAAGCAGGAGTCGACAACCCGGAATTGGAAAATGCTAATGCCGAAACAGTCAGTAATATAGAAACGCTAAACACCACAGTTGCAACAGCGCCTGTCACACAACTCGCTGAAAACATTAAACCATCAATATTAGAAGCCGTTAGAACAAGCATCCAGGCGCCTGATTTCCTGAAAGGCATTCGTAAACGTATATCAGCACTTAAACAATTAAATCGCTACCAGGAAAGTGTCAACGCCGCTTTGAATCAGTATTTGTCCGCGTCTGCATCATTCGAAACGAATATAGAAATACCCAGCCTGCAAATAGACAATAATATACTCGCTGGTTTTAATTATACGACAGATGTTAATGCTATCGGTGATAATATCGCGACTTTCAAACAGTCAATTGTTAATGCTATTAAAAGCAAAACCAATGCTCACAAGGAAAAAATACAAGCAATTCCTGCCATCAATAAAGGATTAATCGATAGCAGTGAAGCCTTATTAAAGGATATTCAGAACCTGATATTGCTTAGCCCAGCAGTCAATGCAGATCATGAAAAATCAAACTTGTCGCTTATTTTTTATACTGGCTGCTTAATAACTCTATTTTTCATGATTTTATTGTCAACAAGATTAATAAGACAAAGTAATAAAAGCCATAAAATATTATCCAATGCGCTCAATAAATTAACGACTGGTGATTTAAGCTTCAGAATAAGCACGAACAAATCGCACGACATACTATCTGATCAATACAATCATGCAGCAGAAAATATAGAAACTATTGTCACTAATCTTCAAGATGAGCTATTGAATCTGGAATCAGCCATCCCGGAAATGGATAATTCAGTAGATGATGGCGTATTACAGGAAGCGATTGATAATCTCCAACTCGCACATGATAAATATGACCACTATGTAGCACAAGTGAATGTAGAGAATGAATCAATCGACAGTTTGCTCAAGACCATGTTAATAGATACTCGGACGGGTCAAAGTGAATTAACTAGTACTGTCGAATCCATTCAAATACTGGAAAGCGACATCGAAAAAACCAACCAGGTTATTACTACTTTAAAACACCATAGCGAAGAAATTGGCAAGGTAGTTGATGTTATCAGGGGTATCGCCGATCAAACCAATTTACTGGCACTTAACGCCGCGATTGAAGCTGCTCGCGCAGGTGAGCAAGGTCGTGGGTTCGCCGTAGTCGCAGATGAAGTTCGTACGCTTGCCAGTCGAACCCAACATTCAACCGAAGAAATTGAGAGCATGATAGATAATGTTCAATCAGTGACGGAGAGTGCTGTACTTTCCATGTCCCAGGGCAGCAAGCAGGTTGAGATCAGCCTCAGTAAAGCTAATGAGGCAGCTACTTCCATGGCAAATATTGATGAAATGATTATTAAAATTACCAAAAGCCAGGAAAATATTAGCAGAGGCTAGTTAACAAAAGTATTTTTTACAGAGAAAAATTCTGTATGGTTTGCTGATTAGCGATGATACTGATGTTTGCATCACGTAAAAATCGAATATTATTATTTGTTGATGGATCATCATCAATCGCCTCGCAAGTAATCGATAAAGTATAGTCCCCTTCCTCCATAAAAGGGACAATGTAAGCCAAACTTGCATTGACCCGTGCCGTGGTCACAGGATCAGGTGAAATACTGTCAATATCATCTGCGCTGACAGAATGTCCATTAAACACGTAAACTACAGCTGTGACTACACCTACATTATCAAAACAATCAGCATCCGAACTCAATAAACTGGCATCAACATTACCGGTTATCATTCCTGCCAGCGTTTCATCCACCATCCGCAGGCTCGGACGAAGTACATAATCGCTATTACCATCCTCAGGGTCGCGCAATGAGGTGCGTAAATCAAAATCAATAATAAATCGATTATCGGTACCTGTCAGAATTTCGAAATCTTTACTGACAGTCAAGCCATCCATTGCATCCACAGGAATTCTCAAGGGTGAATCCACGCCATTAACAGTTACATAGGATGCATCGATATCTATTTTCAATTCAATTCCGCTATAACTATCCTTCGGTATGGCTTCATCTAGTAGCAGAGAATCGGTAACACCATCAACAAGAGTCAATAAATCGATCGATTTAGGAGATGGGAATTCAATCCTTACAATATCACCACTAACAGGCTGCACATCAACACCAGTGAAAACAATGACGACCGCTTCTGCAGAATCTATCGGAGCATCAGTGATTGAAAGACTAACACGTCCACAGGATGATGTTCCTAAAGCCAGTAAAAGCAGTAAGATTGATTTTATAATATTATTTGTAAATTTATACACTTAGCTCATCCAGAATGCGATCAATACCATCCCGACATAGAGATACAATAATATTATAGCTTGTATTATTATTAAATGCGGATTAAACATCAAATCTACAATTCAGATTCATCTGCCATTTCATTTTGCCCCTCTCTCGATCAATAAATTTATATTGTCCTCATCATTTTCCAGTTTATTCAACTGCAATGGCGTCAGTTCTTGTTTATTTTTGGCATTAATATTTGCACCATGCTCCAATAGTATGTCCATTATTTCCGCACGCAGCGCATTATCCGCCTTTGAGCCCAGCCAATTACACACGAGATGTAAAGGAGTATTGCCGCTTATCGATTGCTGATGAACTAATGAGGGGTCTTTTACAACAAGCTCTCGCAAACGATCCAGATAACCGCAAGCAGCCATTTCTATTATTGAATATGAATGCTCAAGCAAGAAATCTCTCACTACATATTGATAATTAAAATGAGCAGCGCCGACTGCTGTACCCTGATGGACTTTATCTCTAATATCTGTTCTGGCCCCCTGTTCCAGCAAAAAGCGCACTTCTTCAATTTTACCCTTTGCAGAAAAATAGTGAAGCAATGTATTGCCGTTATCACTCTGCTGATCGATATCCAGACCATAGTCCATTAAACATTCTAGTACCGCGATATTGGAATCTTTCAATAATTCGGGGTCATTAATGAGCTCAGGGTCTTGTTCTAATATTTGCTTTAATGTAGATATATCAGCTTTAATAATACTTAATTGAAATTTATCCAGAAAAGACAAAACCTCTGGCTTTGCACCTGCACTAATAAGGCATTCGGCTATATCATCATGCGCTTCTAGTAGGGCTTTTTTATAAACAGTGTGCTTCTTATAATAACAATACGCATTTGCATTGGCACCCTGGTCCAGCAAAAATACCACTCTGGAGAGCCTATTCATGGAAACTGCTGCCCCCAGTAAATAATCAAACATACTTTGGGGATTTTTCAGCTTATTCCAATTAACAAGTGAATGCCTGTTCAAACCATAATCAATCAAGAGTCTTAACCAATAATCCCCGCTGTCGCTGAACATCGTATTATAGAGCCCCTGACTATCATTCGGGTTCGCACCGGCATTTAATAACATGCTTGCTAATTCTGAGGCATATTGGTGACTTGGTTGATTAGCCAAGCCGTTTTCACCTTCTCCCATAGCTCCTGTTAATGCCGTAAAGCGATAGACATCATTCAGCAGCACAAAAGCATCGGGGTCGGCACCATGTTCTAATAACAAATGGGTAATTTTTAATGAATTTTTCTGTTCTGCTGGTTCAGGCAGACGATTATAGGTGAGATACATCAGCGGTTGCCAGTCTCTGGGACCTGCATTAAGCCGCGCTAATTCAGGATTCTTCTCTAACAACATTTGTACTCGAGACAAATCATGACTGATGATTGCTGTTGAAAAATTTACCTCTGATAATTGAGGGTTTTGTATCAATAAACGTGATGCCCGATCATAACGTAAATCTGAATCCTCTCCGTTATACTGAACACATGCCAAGTCAATGAATTTATCCGCGAGTACACGGACATCCTGGCTGACCAGAGTGGCCATTTCCACTGCTTCTACCAGGTCAGACCAACCATTAAAACCATAGGAACGAGCAATAATCCATTGTGCGTCACGCAATGATTTAAATTGTTCCGGGTGAGGATGATATAGCTTTATCAGTGCTATTGCAGATTCGACACAATCACGGTATTGACGAAGCAACTTCTTTGCCTGTTTCTTCAAACTGGATATATCAGGACGATCAGGTAGTAATCGGGTCATGGAGACCTCCTTTCATTATTGCCTGTGTCCGCTGTTTCAGGCTGAAAGAAGGTAAAAGTATCAGCAGTAAATCATGATGGGATATTCCCTTGCCGCGGACGGGAGGCGCTCCAGGTGCACACTGATTATCACTTTGCCCATTATTGACAAGCTTGTCAATACCCTCTTTTTTACGGTGCTAAAACAGGATATCAACTACTTTCGCCTGCTATTCCGATGGCTAAAGTTATTGATATCCTGAATGATTTTATCATAAGGAAAATCATCAATACGCCCGTATCGTGCCTCAGCCGCATTGATAACATCACGTACTAAAGGTGCTTGTCCTACTGTGATTTCAAGATGGCGCTGCATGCCCAGAAGCCCACCACAACGTATCTTCATCGAATGGGTATGCGTCAGCTCGGTTTTTGCATTATTCAAACCAAGTATAAAGCGGGATTGTTGTTTTAATATATTCGCTAGATGACTGCATGAATCATACAAATTCTCACCACCACTACAAGACATTTTACCTGAACAGCGATCAATCAATCGCGCATAAGGACATTCACACCATTGACCCATCAGTGGTTTGGAAAATGGACATAGATTTTCTATTGACTTGATCATTGCATACTCTGCACAGAATTCGAATTATCCTGGAATTTATAAACTCTTTTAAAATCGCAGGAGCATCATTCAACTTCAACGCTTGCAAGCTTACATGATACAATAAATTATCACTCATTATCCGATCAGATGGTATAGCAGATGATCTTGAAATGGCCTTTTTTAAAAAACAAGAAAGCGAATACCGGCATACTCAGGTCTATCTACCTGAGTCCCTCTGCCGGACAAGCCATGGTTTCTGTTAACACTGCAAAAGCACTTCGGGATTGCGGACTGGAAGACGATCGCTACTGTATGAAAACGGGCTTTTGGCAGGCTATTGAAGCATGTCAGGTAACTTTAATTACAGAAGATGATTTAAATAAAGCCAGACTACATAAATTTGCTAACTTTGCTCATGGTCTTGAGCAAGGCAGTCATCGACGCAATCTGGTTATAACAGGAATTAAAACAAAGTCACTACAAGGAATGGATTTTCGCATTGGCAGTGCAATTTTCAGATATCAAAAACCGCGCCCTCCCTGCGGATATCTGGAGAAAATTTCAGGTAAAGGACTCAGTCGTATCCTGGCGCGACATAGTGGTATTTGTATTCAAGTAATACAATCAGGCTGCGTATCAGTGGGTGACAAGCTGGAAATACTCTAGTCCTCTTTCCACATGATATTGCAAGAGTACTAGCACAAATCATCAGTCTCACTGTAAAAAATGGACAGTAAAATAACCGTCAATCAGGCATTACGAATAAGCTCTTCTATCGTGTCGATAAAATGCTTCCATGCATCATCCCGGGTTTTACCACTCGCCATATATTCCATTAACTGGTAAGCCAATTCTCGTGTATCCTCTGACATTTCTTTTAATTTTGCCAGTACATACAGTTGACCACCCTTTTCAATATCCAGTGTTTTGATCAGACCAAATAACAATAAGGCCTGCGATGAATGAGGCGCTGCTTTAATAATTTCACTAACTTGATCTAGTATCGAAATTGACATACTACTACCTGTTGATTTAATTTAATTGCATCTAATGATAAGAATTACGTATCCAGTCATGCTGATGATACCTTGCATTAACTATCGCATTATTTACAGCCAATATGTAATTAAATATTTTATAAAAAATACAATAGCTTGTGAATTTATTCTATAAAGTTCCGGTTATATCTCTTCTGGATAATTGTCCAATATAGTGACAAGCATTAATATGTTAAATGTTTACAAGGTATTTAATATCCTCACGGAGCACATATGTCAATTGAAGTGAATGGTCGCATTGTAGATACTGACAACGAAGGTTTTCTGACCGAGCCCACAGACTGGGATCTGGCTGTTGCAGAGGTGATAGCCAAACAGGAAAATATTGAAATGACCGAGGACCATTGGCAAGTGGTGAAGATAGTACGAGAACATTATGAATACAGTCAATGCGTACCAGAAGCCCGTATTCTTTTGAAATCACTTGCAGAAAAAATCGGTAAGAATGCTGCGACCCGTAAATACCTTTACAACCTGTTCCCCTACGGCTACGGTCAACAGGCTTGTAAAATAGCCGGCACTCGAAAACCACTTAAACTGATGTTGGATGTATAGTGAGTTTACGGGCTAACGAGTATCCTTCTCATACAGGTTTCACATGGCTAGTGTGCCTGTAATTCAGTAGCCTTTGAAACGTACTTACTCACTGCTTAGCTTCATGCAATGTTGCTGTAAAATGTACTAAGGTTTGTCTATTGATATTTTTCGATGAGAGATCTTGCCGGCTCACCATAACGCAAGACCCATTGGTCTTTGACGACCTGACTGATTTTTGCGCCCGACTGTAATTGCTTTTCAAGTCTGGCCAAACCTTGATCTGACAATCGATCAGTCCTGGAAACTCCGGGGGAAGCATGTCGTTTTGTCATTATACAGAACCTGCCGCACACACTGCTTTCATTATTGTAATGGAACCTCATTTAGCAAATTATGCATTACCTTATCCGGCCAAGCTCGATAACAATTACGTCAAAGATACTCCATTTATTTCATTTCAATAATAACATTATAGCAAATGATGAGTTAATGCCTGAAAAGATGATTCAATCGCACAGGAAGTTCAACTACCTGCGAATGATATTTATGCCACAATACAGTTTGAGGAAAAACAAAAAATTAACCCCGCAATAAAGCGGGGTTAATTTACGACAGAAACAATCAAATTGAAAAGTCTTCTGAATAGAGTCTGGCTGATGTGCAAAACTCCAGTGTTAGAACCTCTCAAAATGCAGGCTTATGCCTGAACGTTTGTTGCCTGTGGGCCTTTAGGTCCATTCTCTACTTCAAAAGTGACTTGCTGGCCTTCAGCCAAAGTCCTGAAGCCTTCGCTAGCTATAGCAGAAAAATGTACGAATACATCTTTACTACCGTCAGAAGGAGAAATAAAGCCGAAGCCTTTGGATTCGTTAAACCATTTAACGGTTCCTGTTGCCATGATAAATACCTCATTGTGTTTTTAAAAATTGAACCAATTACAAATCTTACGAGGTAATTAACAGGAGAAACTTGGATAGAACTTCTGACAAGAACCAGGATATGATGTTGCTGCGTTGAGTATAATGGGTTTTTCAAGGAAAACACATAGTTTTCTTAAAAATCTGTATAAATAATATTTGAAGTACTAGTGCTATGTATTTTAGTGCATTAGTAACTAACCATCAGCATAAATAAAATGGTGTGACTGGCAGATTTCGTTTATATATTATTAGTTGAGGTTGTTTTCACTTAAGCAATGAGCCGGTTCGATCTGCAAAACAAACCATACAATTAATATTTGTTAAATAACAATAAGTTAGAACATAAATCCAACTTATGCTATGTAGTGAGAATAGCTTTCATTCACCTTATGTATTTAAAAATCCATAAGAACGAGTCATTTATAATGATCGCCAGGGATAGCGGATATTCACTCAACTGCTGCTTCCGATAGGTCGCTATTTTACCGTATTTTTCTTGATGTTATTATCGGCAGGTTTGCGCCCCCTGGGACTCCAGGTAGAACGTGCCATGGAACTACGTTCATTGAGTTGATCAGTATATTCGGTTGCATAGGCAGTCACATCTTTTAATGAACCGCGTCGCTGGCCTACAATTGTCGAACGACCGTTTTCCAGAACATAGCGATACCATGCCTGGTCATCACTATCTTCCTCTGAAGGTTTTTTTTCGATGGATGAGACCTTGAAAATTATTGATTTTAAAACACGCGATGTTTCAGTCATTGTTACTCCATAAGTAAATATTTAGACATGTTATTCTTGAGTGTCATAGCTGCGTTAGCGTCTACCCCTTTGACCTTTTCCACGCTCTTCTTCATATTTTACTTTAAGATACTGCCCTTCATAAGACTTGCCGTCCAGCGCCGCAATAGCAGCACGGGCTTCATGGCCTTCCATTTCCAGAAAACCAAATCCTTTACAGTTCCCGGAAAATAAATCCTTAACCAGCTTGATTGAACGTACCGTTCCAAACTGAGAAAAAAGGGCTTGTAGAGATTCTTCGGTAGTAGTAGCGGGCAAACTACCAACAAATAGTTTTTTCATTACACTGCTCCCGATCAGTTGGTAACTGAGTGGCTCTCATTTGTTTGAGAAAAACACTCCAATCAACAAAAAAATATTCTATTAATTACCGGCACTCATCATGTAGTGACCAGTATTATATTCCGGCCTGAAGAATCAGGCTTGAACGTTACTTGCCTGTGGGCCTTTAGGTCCACTTTCGACGTCGAAATTGACTGACTGACCCTCAGCTAGTGTGCGAAAGCCTTCAGTTGCAATTGCTGAAAAATGCACAAAAACATCCTGGCTGCCATCAGATGGTGAAATAAAACCAAAACCCTTTGACTCGTTGAACCATTTAACTGTACCTGTTGCCATGATAAATACCTCTTGGACTGACTATACTGGAATGAGTTACATATCTTACAAGGTAATTAACAGGAGAAAATTTGAAGAGAGCTTCCGACAAAAACCAGTTCAATAAGTAGCGTGTTGGCAGTGTAACTGGTTTTTGGCAATAAACACCACCTATTTCTTGTAAAATACTGAAATTAGTCAGCATATTACAGCAGCTCCACCAGCGAGCCACACTGACAATAATAATATATTTTGAATAAAGTCCACCTTTCTGCATGGACTTCTGTTATAATGCAATCAATATGCACTGGTGCACTTCGGTCTGCACCTACTTTCAACACGGTAATCCTTCCCGGTTCACCTCGTAATAAGCATTTAGTTTCCGCCTAGACCGTCCCATACACTAAAGTTTTGGGTAGGCCGATCCCTGGAGAACATCATAGCATGTCATTTGAATCCCTCGGTCTGAGAACCGAATTACTCCGTGCTGTATCCGAAAAAGGATATAGTAATCCCTCTCCCATCCAGCTTCAGGCTATCCCCCTTATACTGGAAGGTCGAGACATCATGGGTGGCGCCCAGACTGGCACCGGTAAAACTGCAGGTTTCACCTTGCCTATGTTACAACGCCTTATGTCATCAACCGTCAACACTAACGGACGCCGCCCAATTCGCGCCCTGGTACTGACACCTACCCGTGAGCTCGCAGCACAGGTAGCTGAAAGCGTAACGACTTATGGTAAACATTTACCACTCAAATCAACGGTCGTATTTGGCGGAGTCAGCATTAACCCGCAAAAGCAAAAACTGATTAGGGGCGTTGATATACTCGTGGCGACACCAGGCCGTTTGCTGGATCATGTTAGCCAGAACTCAGTGAATCTTTCGAAAGTGGATATTCTGGTGCTGGATGAAGCTGACCGAATGCTTGACATGGGATTTATCAGGGATATTCGCAAAATTCTTGCACTACTCCCCAAGCAAAAACAAACCTTGTTATTTTCGGCGACATTCTCACAAGACATTAAAAATCTCGCAAATGATTTATTAAAATCGCCAGCGCTGGTGGAAGTCGCTCGCAGAAACACGACGGCTGAAAACGTTACACAAATAGTGCACCCGGTCGATAAAAATAGAAAGCGTGAACTACTTTCTCTTCTCATCGGCACTAACAACTGGCAACAAATCCTGGTATTCACTCGTACGAAGCATGGAGCAAATCGTCTTACTGAGCAATTAAATGACGATGGTATTTCCTCTGCAGCGATCCATGGAAATAAAAGTCAGGGCGCCAGAACCAAAGCGTTATCAGATTTTAAATCAGGTAAAGTACGGGTATTGGTAGCGACAGACATCGCAGCGCGTGGCATCGATATTGATCAACTACCACATGTTGTAAATTTTGAGCTGCCTAATGTTGCTGAAGATTATGTACATCGCATTGGTCGCACAGGTCGTGCTGGAAATGATGGTGAAGCGATGTCTCTGGTCTGTGTTGATGAACTCAAGTTACTAAGGGATATTGAACGATTGATTAAACGCGACATCCCCAAAGATATTATCGATGGTTTTGACCCTGACCCTTCTATTAAAGCAGAGCCTATTAATACGGGTCGTGGTAAGAAGCAACAAACTCAGAAACAGCATTCAGGAAGAAGCCATCGGCAACCGAGTTTCAAGGAACGTTCCAGAAACAGCAATGGAAATACCAATCGTAGACGACAATCAGCTTAAATAATTTCGTTTATCGGTAAATAGAAATACTATCACGGGTGAAAATAGTTAGTTTCCGGATTCAATAACCAGATAACCAATCACCTTGATTCATCCATAAAAGAGAGAGAGGCCATCAGGCCTTTCTCGCCTGGTACGATTATTTAACTTGCTCGAAATAAGATATTATTTTTCCTGGTAGCCAGAAAACAGGATTAAATAAACTGCCACCAAGATAACCCACATGACCACCAGATTTCGATACCTCAAGCCGGATATGAACGGGTAATTCTGTTGATTGCGGCAATATACTCGAAGGTGCTATTGGATCATCCAGTGTATGAAGGATTAGACAGGGTTTAGTTATTTCCATAATATATGGGAAAGCGCTACTTTTTTCATAGTAATCTTTTGCATCTTTAAAACCATGAATGCGTGATGTAAAAAGGTCATCGAATTCAAGTATATCCTGACAGTGAATAATAGCCTGCTTATCCAGATTTATCATGGCGTTGTAGTCATGCAACTTGAATTTATCAAGCACTTTACGCTTAAGCGCCCTTAGCAGATATAATTGATAAAAGCGTGACAAGCCCTTGATCATGTAACGGGCAGACTCTTCCAGTTTAATGGGAGCACACACAGAAACTATTGCATCAAATTTCAAGTCACTACCCAGTTCACCCGCCATTTTTAACAGCATATTCCCGCCAAGAGAAAATCCCGCTGCATAAAGTGGTGCAGATGGATACTGCAACTTAAGCTGTTCAAGCAGGTATTTTGCATCACCTGTTTCACCACTGTGATATAGACGAGGCTTCAGATTCAGACGCCCTGAGCAAGAACGGAAATTCATGACCACTGCATGCCATCCATTTTCAGATGCGGCACGTGCGAGTGTATTGGCATAATGGGATTCTGAAGAACCTTCCAGCCCATGGAAAATCACAACAATAGGCGTAACAGAGTTGGCATCGGGTGTGCCTGTCCAGTCAAGATCTATAAAATCGCCATCTGGGAGTAATAACTCACGACGAATAAACGGAATTTTATTGATACGTCCCAATGCTGCAGATGCCAGTGTTTGGCAGTGCCTATTCGCCAGGCCCGACAAGGGTGTGAAATTGGGGTGGTATTTCAGCATACTGATATTTGATTTATATCTCACAGACGCTAGATTAACACGTTAACTTTAACAATATAATCAAACTGATTTAAATAAATAATCAATGGGTGAGTGTCAGGCCAATCATCACAAACTGGACCGAGTAAAATATACCAACACTAATAATATCAGCGTTATCAAGGAATCATTTAAGAATAAGGAAAATAGCCAATGACCCATGACCTGATGCTATTTATGAGGTCATGGGTCATCCATCTATGCAGGCTCGGCAGCAGCGGCTTTCATGGTATCTGCCAGAATTCCATAGGCCGTGGCCCAGGCTTCCTTGGTGTCAGGAGTGAAGCTATCCCCCAGGCCCGCTTCCAGCGTCCAGAGTAATGCAGCTCCTACCGTGTCGTAATGCTCATCCTTGACTCCATAGGCAACATGGCGAATGCCCAGTTGTTGTACAGCGGGTACAATATCATCAAGTCGATCCAGTCCATTAACGGCTGTATTAATCATTTTCATGAGTTTCTTGCCTTGCTCGGTCATGTCTCCCTTGAATAAAGGTTTTACCGATGGATCCAGTTCGAATAACTTTCCATAGAAAAGTTCGGCCGCCTGATCTGCGATAGGGATAGCTTTTTCCCATGAACTTTTTACCAGTACTATTTGTTCAGGTGTCATCTTAGTTTCCTCTCATTTGTATATAATAGTTTGCCAAAGCCACCATGTAGTCCACAGCAGCCTTTACTTCTGCATCTGTTAGTGCCGAATTTCCACCACGCTCCGGCATCATAGTGTCGTCCGGGCCAAAGAAGCCATTAATGGCATGGTCATATAGAAGCGCTTTTTCTTTGGTAACACGCATTTTCCATTCGGAGGCTTGCATGGGTATAGGTGCACCAGCAATACCATATCCATGACAGGACTCACAGGTATTGAGCCAGATTGCCCGGCCCTTTAATAAATGTTTATCCTTGAATTCGATATAGCTTTTATGATCAGCGCTGATAGCCAAACCAGGTAATATCAATACCAGGTTTGCAATTATCAGGCTCTGGTACAAAAAACGCATACTATTAACCATCCATCGGAATACGGATCACTACGCCACCCATAACATCACCCAGTTTGAAGTCACGCTTTGGCGTATCCTTATGCTTGTTATGGCAGGAAACACATACAGGTGCTACACCGGTATCAGCATAGATCGCTGTAAAATAAGTTTTACCGCCCAGTGTTTCTTTTGCATAATAATTTTTACCCTTATTTTCAGCAATAAATTTCAATCCTGCCTTTTCAATATCGGTCTTCGGGGCATTTTGCTTGTTAATTGGCCACAGTGATTGCAGTGAGTAACTGAAATTAACATCAGGCAATTTTTCAGCACGTTTTGCTACCAGTTCCGAGCCGAAACGAAACATTTGTGCCGGCAAAACTAATGCCTTGTCATCTTCAAAATGTTCGCTGGCTTTAATGACTTTTTCTTTTTTGACCAGGCGATTGACTATTTTGCGTGTATAGATGGTACGATCAGAATCCATCACCAGATGTAGTGCATCTGCCATCGTCTTTGCAGAAATCGTCGGCTTATCAAATTCTTCACTAGCAATCGCAGTACTAATCCCTGCTATCGAAGCGGCAATACTGACACCAATTAATGCTTTGTTGAAATGTTTCATTTGACTTTCTCCTTTCAAGGTTTGTAGTAACATAGCCCGGAAACTTCCGGAAATTTAAAATCTAATTATCCTGAATCTCTAGCAGCTCCTGTTGTGCACGTTTATGATCTTCTTCAGCCAACGACATACTTTCCACTTCAACAGAAGGTTTGCCATTAAAGTTATTGTCGATCAATTTCTTGTCTGCCAGAGCATTAAGCGTGAAACCCAGTCCATGACAATGTATGCAGGAACTTCGAATCATTTTTTCATTGGGAGATAAATTCGCATTCTGGTTATGATCAACCATAGTACGACTCATCCATTCACTGACGTCATAATTAATACGTGGCATATGGCAACTGGCGCAGGAGACACCGCTACCAGCCAGTGCATCTCCACTGATTTCTTTTTGCCACAATGTATAATGCGGCGATTCTTTATAGGCCAGACTATGCTTGTCATCATGGCAACCAAGACAAGACTCAACAGCGGCTTCACTCACATCAAAACGGTGGGCGCTATGACAACTGTTACAATCCAGCTGTTTATGTCCAGCCTCTTTTTTCATCGGCTGGCGAGCATCAATGACTTTCATGGGTGGCAAATCGACAGCTAAACGCATACCATGCTTACCACGCTTGAAACGCTCTACTTCAAGATTGTGACAACGCGCACATGCTGTATGATCTGGTTTGTCAGCCCAGGTCACCCGTTCCGCCCCCGGCTGCTTTGATTCATGGCAGGCACTGCAATTGACTCCTGAGCCTGCATGCGCCGTATCCAGCCAGCTTTTAAATTCCCTTGTTTCAAGCTGATGGTTTTCAGTTGCATCAGCATCCTTGTCAGATAGCTGCTTGAATGGATATCGATCAACAGGATAATCCGTTAACTCTTCCAGTATTTTTGAAAATTCACGCTCAGGTAATAACTGCTTGCTCAATAGATCTGGTTCATTCAGGTGTTTGACCAGGAAATCGGTGTATAGAGAACGGTTATTATGGAAATTATGGCATCCTGATGAATTACAGGTATTAAATTCCATACCTTTATGACTAGGCCTGTCATCACCTATGTCACTGTGACAATGAACGCAAAAATCGACAGGTTGCGTAAGCCCATTAGCATTTGTCATATCAGGTTGATGCTCTGTATGGCAACTGATACATTGCTGTGCATTAATATTCTCAAGTGTGTCGGCATTACGTGGATCAGTAAATTTAGTGCGCGGATGTGAATCAAAAGGTTTCTTTCTGTCATCTCCATGACAATTGGTGCAGGCTTTCTGGAAAACCTCACCATCAGACAAAGGATCTTTATGACACGCCGAACAAACCAGTCCAATTTGATGATGACCCGCAGTCAATGGACCGGGCATGAATATTGTTTTATCTTTCGCTTCAAACATAGAATATGACAACCAGACAATGAGACCTATAATGAATAAAACCCATATCCACAACAATCTTGAGCGCTGGCGCTTTTCCCTGTTTAACATTACTCAGAACCAATAGCTCTTGAGAATATGAAAACCCAGCAAAGCAGGTAGCGGCCAAAGAAGCAATATATGCGCCCATAAAGATATTTCCCTTGCTTGCCCTGCCAGTTTTCTTGGCAAGACATGCTGCAAACCAATAACTCCACTGGCAATAGCGCCCACGAATATCAATCCAATGAAACTCAACATAAGGTACAGGTTGATATTAAAACCGAGCCGAAAGCCGGTATGGGCCAATAAAGTGAAAACAGCTATCACGCCTAGAACCACATGAATGGTTCGCCATGAACTGAAATCACCTATCTTCATAGCCTTGATTCTTTTTCGCAAACTGATAAGGCTGACAATGATGCCAATACCCAGTAAAGTGAACCCGCTGATTTGCTTGAAAAGACCATTACGCCATAATTGATCCCAACGGATTTTTCCCTGTACACTCTCGGAAAAAGGTATGGCAGGTGCCAGTAAAATAACAAGTGCTAATAACAGCGACATTACCCCCGCCCAAGTAAGCACCCTGCTACCTTTCTCTGCCGGTATTTCCTGGTGACCGAGTAAATCTGCCAGCAAGGGCTTGCAACTACCACAAACACTGGATGCCCCCGTCTTTTCGCACAATGCCTCTACACTTTGACATCCGGCTTGTACTGCCTTGCTTAAAGTGCCCCGATTTATTTGTGTACACTGACAAACGATTGCACTGGCTGGCCAGACATTGACATCAGCGACGGCATCAGGTGACCATAAATTTCCATCACGTAGAAAACGTATGCGTTGCCAGGGCCAGATATAACGCGAGTACTGCGACATCTCCTGTATTCGGCTGCTTTCTGCCCAGTCACCATAGGCTATGGCCCCGACCAATCGATTTCGATGTAATATTATTTTTCTGTATGAGCGATTATCTACGCTGCGCCAATGAAGTGCCTGTTGATGCGTACCTGTATAACTGTCATTACCAGGCCCTACGCTAAAGACTGATACACCGGCAACTTTTAATCGGGTAATAGATTGGGCGCCTGGATAATGTGATACACCTCCCGTCAGGTGGTGCGCGGCTACTCGCGCTTGCTCCAATCCCGGTGCAACGAGACCATATATTTTATCTCTGTGTTCACAGCACTCACCAATTGCATAGACATGGCTATCACTTGTCTGCATTTGATCATTGACCCGAATACCACGGCCCACTGAAATACCAGCAACACGTGCGAGTTCATGATTAGGCTTAATACCCGTGGCAACGACGATTGTATCGCATTCCAGCTCACGGCCTGAACGTAAAATAATACCTGTTACCTTATCTTGTCCAAGCACTTTCTTGACTGAATTTCCCAGCAATACCTGAATGTTTTGTGACATTATATGTTCACGTAATAATGCACCTGCCTCTTCATCCAGTTGCTGCGCCATTAAATGACCAGAATGGTCTATTACAGTAACTTCAGTATTATATTTTTGTAATCCACGTGCTGCTTCAAGACCAAGCAATCCCCCGCCCAGTACGATGGTACATCGACTACGTGTACTACGTGCGAGTAAGTTTTGAACATCATCCAGATTGCGAAAAGTATACACACCGGATTTATTGATACCCTCAATCATAGGAACGTGGGGCGTTGATCCGGTAGCCAATACGAGTTTATAATAAGACTGGCATCGCCCTTCTCTATCAACTACTAACTGCCTGCGACGATCTATCGAGACAATTTCACAATTATGATGTTGTATTACCTGATGCTGAGTATTCAGCTTTAAGGGGTTCTGAATAGACTGAAGATTGTGCTCTCCTGTTAGCAGACCAGTAAGCCGAACGCGATTATAAGGCTCCCAGGGTTCGTTACCATAAATGATGACCGGTGACTCTGGATCCTTGCTTACCAACTCCTCGACAAATCGAATACCGACAGGACCTGTACCAATAACCACAATAGGTAATGACTTGTGATTCGTTCTGACGGGATGGTGTTCTGTCAGTACAGCAGCCATATCTTACTCGATCTACTAACGGCAGACGAAAATTCATTCGCCTGTATCAAGGTGCCATTGATAACAAGTATGGTCGTTCTATTTTCAGGCAGAAATGCCTGGAAGGATTTTCCACCGACTATGTATTGGCTTTTATTGGCGCTCATCTACTTTGCAATAACCTGTTAATATATTCTTATAAACAGATAGAGCAAAACCTGTGCCACTTTTTGTGTAACATATTTTTTAAAAGCATAACAATAAGTTAACAAAATATTTTGTACCGTTTAGCGCGCTCTCAAGATACATTGCTCGAATCCTGGGCATAAAAATCTTGTAGGCACTGATAATGTGCAATAAGGAAATTCAAATAATGATCAATGAGTCAGTATGGCCCGGGGATATTCATTGAATATAAATCGACCTGGATAAAGACAAATTTTCAGGAATGCCTCGACGGTTCTGCAATCCAGAATGGAATAAATGTATCCATACACGATGGATTCTCGTTTCACAATGACAATTTCTTACCTGCCAGCGTAGGTTGTTTGTCGGTTCGGGTTTCAAGTTTGAGGTAACTGACCAGACGGACAGTGCCGTGCTCATGCAGTAATTGATGAATCTCACCAACGGCTGCGAGTACGTCTTCTAAATCGCCTTCAATATTTGTGCCTGATGCATGCGTTTCCAGTATAAATTCATACTTCTGCAAACATTTGACAACCCGGGTAATTTCTTCCCTGACTGAAACACCCTGACCGATTGGGACCACCTGTAACTCTGCTGTCGCTTTCATTTTCTCTGCTCACTATCAAATATTAATATGATAACTCTTTGTGATTATCATAACGTTTATAATATTATATTCATTATACAATTTTCATTTGAACTCTAAGCCAGCAAGACCTATCCAGCATTATAGCAAAACCCCTGTTCAGGGCTTGACCTGCAATGTACTTAATTAAATTTTATGACGCAGATTTAATACTTTTGGACTCGGGTTTATTATAATCCTTTTTTATTTCATCACGATTCTGGAAAATAAAGCTGATTGATGCCAGATAGATAGAGGCAACATACGGGATAGACTGAATCAGCAATACAGCGATCCAAAGCTGAAGATCCAGCGTATTCGAATCATCTCTCATTCCCAGCACATAAGCTGCAAACCAGAGTGCTAACATCAAAAGAAGCTCTTCACGTGCAGCACTTAGCATACCTTTCGATTTAACTTTTACTTTTTTAGGAGTTCTATAAAAAGGAATATGCCGGGTAAAAAGACCCGTTATCATGGCTTTAGCAACAGTATGCGAAAGCGCCAAACCCGCAATAGTCGCAGACAATATCTGCAAGGAGCTACCAACAACGCGTATCCCACGGTACAGGTAAGCGACTTTAGATACTTTGAAAAAAAACAGCGTCACAGGTAATAAAGAAAACATTACCAGGGGAGGATCAATGCCCTCCGGATTGATAACCATGGCAGCTGACCATGCCAACGCAATGGTAGTAAATATCAGATTAACGCCGTCAGCGATCCAGGGTAGCCAGCCGGCAAAAAAGTGGAATCGCTGCCCCCTGCTCAGACTTGTTTTCTTCCGCCCCGATAACTCCCTGGCATGGTGCTTCATCACTTGCATCGCACCATAGGCCCAGCGAAAACGTTGTTTCTTGTAATCATGAAAAGTATCTGGTGTCAGGCCTTTGCCATAACTATTTGAAATATAAACTGCATCGTAACCTGCTTCAAAAATCCTGAGGCCAAGCTCGGCATCTTCGGTGATACACCATTCACCCCATCCACCGACTTCTTTCAGTACGGTTTTTCTGATCATGGTCATCGTGCCATGCTGTATAATGGCGTTACGCTCATTACGTGTAATCATGCCAATATAAAAAAAGCCTCGATATTCGTTATAGCACATAGCCTTGAAGGTATTCAGATGGTTGTCGCGGTAATCCTGTGGCGCTTGTACTATTGCAGTTTTTTTATTTTCAAATTGCGGCGTCAGTTCACGCAACCAGCTTCGCTCTACCAGGTAATCACTATCAATGACGGCTATAATCTCGGCATCCGGACTGGTTTTTTCTATAGCAAAATTGAGTGCACCCGCCTTGAATCCAGGCCAATCCTGTAAATGATAGAATTTAAAATGCGCCCCCAATAATTTGCAATGCTCCTGAACCGGCATCCAAACCTCAGGATCCAGGGTATTGTTATCAATGACGAGTACTTCGTAATTGGGGTAGTCCAGTCTTGATAATGAATTCAGGGTTTCTATCACCATCTCTGCCGGCTCATTGTATGCAGGCATATGTATTGACACTTTTTTCAAGTGCTCATCATCGACATGGACGGGAAATATCGCTCTGCGCCTTTCCCTGACCCAAAGCGCCTCTGCCCATTCATGCGCCTCGATTAACACAACAATAATAACGCCAATCATGCCGACAAGAAGCAAAATACCAACAAAAATAGTCATCGCCGACAGATATCGGTGTGAATAATCATAAATAATCCATACTACGGCAGTCGCTGCTAAAAAAGCGATTAAAGCCAGAAAACTACGCCCGCGAGTACGAAGGGTCTGCGCATCCAGTAGCAACATTGAAAAAGTAACAGCTGCCACAAAGATGGATATAATAGCGAGTATATGCCAACCGGGAACCATGACGATGGGTTCGGAAAATTCAAATTTAGGCTGGCGATCTACATTATAGACGCCCCAGTATGCACCTACCGCTCCCTCAGTCGATTGTTTCCAGGGCTGATCAAATGCTTCCATTACATAATACGTATAGTCTTCCTTCTTGGCGCGATCGAGAAAACGCCTGAGAAAAGTGGCTTCATTTGCCTCCGATGCCACTGCTCCTCCACGTGAGCGCCCATTACTTGGCCAACCTACCTCGGTAATAATGATAGGTTTATCAGGAAATGCTTCCTTCAACCTGTTCATTTTATCGACGACATAGTCCACCGCAGAATCCAGTTTTACTTCTTCCCAATAAGGCAGCATATGCACAGCCAGATAATCTACATGATCGACAAGCTCAGGGTATTTCAACCAGATATGCCAAGGTTCTGCTGTGCTCACCGGTCTTTTTACCGCTGCTCTGACCTCATCAAGATAACCGATCAACTTTTTGATGGGAATATCATTACGAAGAATGACCTCATTACCGACAATGACGCGCACAACATTGCGCCAGTTTTTATTGGTAATATCGATGACCCGGCGCACTTCTTCTTCATTATGTTCGAGTCGTCCATCGATCCAGGCGCCAAGGGCCACGTTTATATTAAATTCGCGTGCCAGACGTGGAATAGAACCAAAGGTACTTTCTACCGTATAAGTACGAATGGCATGAGATTTTCCTTTCAGTAATTCAAGATCTCTATGAATTTCTTTTTCAGATGGCAACACTCCATCGACAGGGCTTTGCCCTTTTTGCATGGGCTGGAAGGAAAACCCCTGTATACGATCTGGCCAGGCAGGTTCTGTTTCAGGAATATTAAATACTGCCCATAAACCAATAGACAGCGATGCAATCGCAAGTATGATAAAAATATTGACTTTATTCATATGAAACCGGGAGTCTATCAGGTGGATGAAAAGCGACGCGGCTTAAGTAAAAATATTTGCATGCTGACAATACAAAATCTCAAAACTATTGAAAAGCACGATTTAACAATCAATACATAGCCCCCCCTAGAAAAATTCATTGCACTCTGCTCCATAACTTACCTCTGTTATCCATGACATATTCAGCTGCATTAGCACTGAATGCCTATTCTGATGCATGCGCCATTAGCGAGTAATACTCGTTAATATATGAGCGGCGTTCAGGCAAAGGGCTACTTTCTAGAAATGCGCAGGATCCTTTGCGGCAATAAGCTCCATCCGTGATGTAATTATATACAATATCAGGTAAATCAAAATGCCTGATATTTTTTAGTTTAAGGACTCGACCATTTTCTATAATCATTAACGGGTTGTAGTAATATGCATTTTTAATATTTCCTGCATAGTTCAGTGCACGATAGGTATTCGGCCCATTGCGTAACGGTGGCACATGATCACTTACCAGTATTATAAGACTGTTTTTGTCAAGTTTGATGAGCGCATTAACATAATTCGCGATGGCCTGTGTTCGGTAATAGAACTGGTTAGCAGCACGTTGTAAATGGTCGTCAGGATATTTGGAACTGATCGTAATCAGCTCAGGGCGTAATTTCGGGTCCAGTATGTGAGGAGTGTGTCCATATATGGTCATCACATAGTTGAATAAGGGTTTATTTTGATTTTCTTTTAGAATTTTCTTCACATAAGCCAGATTTTGATCAAATAATTCTTCATCGAACATAAACCCTTCTTCTGATACATTGCCAGTGCTGATGTAAGAGTCATCCGTCGCGGTATATTCTTGCGGGAAATGTATTTCACTAAACCCCATACCTTCATAGGCAGGTCGTGCATTAAAAAAATTAGGCTTATAAGCATTGCTGGCTAAAGCGCGATATCCGACCCTGTTGAGCATGCCTGGCAAGCAAAACACGGGAGAGCCGGTAAAGACATTGAATTCCACACTGGATAATTTTTCCAGCGCTGGAACTCCGCACAACACTTCGAATTCAGCCTGTGCCGTTGCCCCACCAAATACCGGCGAACGCGATAAACCTGTATCTTTGCCGAATAATTTTTCAAAATCCGGGTGAGCAGGATTCCTGTCAAAACGTGCGCGCTTGAATAAACGCGGATCAAGAAAACTTTCAAGTACTATCATATGAACATTACGCTGATTGCTTGTTTGCTTCAGTTCATCAGAACGCGTATTGACCATTTGTTCATATTCTAGCCTGTCTCTGTAAGGCTCCGTCATCGACAGAGAGTGGTATCTTTCCGCTTCGGAAAAAGCCAGCATGGTAAATCGGCCATTATTTTCAACACTGGCAGCATCAGAATACTTCACCACTCCATTACCCGCGCTGCGCACAAAATCGGTATACGCTGTCGGTGAAATAACGATAAGTAGCACCAGGGATATTATTGGAACTGCTCCCAATAATATCGGGCGTAAATTCTTATAATTAATGCGTGCAGCAAACACGGCGACAGGAAGGATAATAAACACGGCGATCAAGATAATGTAACTAAAGGGTATCACCTGTAGTAATTCCGGTAATTCCAGCACTTCAATTAAACGTAACACTTTTCCATACACAAGAAAGTATAAATCTTGAATAAAATAACTGATCAAAATAGGTATTGCCGCCAGTAGAGGACGCCACATGCCAGGCTTTAGTATGAGATAAAAATAGGTGTAAAAGTAAAGCAGAAAAAACAGCTCGATCCAGTGCCAGAAAAACGAGCCTGTATCAAGTCCACCACGAGAAGCAATGAATACTGTATAGAAGTATAAGCCTAACAAAAAAAAGCTATACCTATTTAGCAGTATTCGAAGTAAAGGACTTGCATAGAGCGATTTAAATGCATTCATATAGTGCGGTTTTTCTCGTCAATATGTCAGATACGGTTCATCACGCTGACAAACTATCGATTATACTGCTAATTCACATGATCAATGTAATAAATCTGCAAGATATCGCCAATATCGGCTGTTATCAAATAAAGCCGAAATATAAATAACCATACATATCAATTACTTATATTTTTATCACATCGAATATGGTATTTTTAGATTAAATTCAAATGACGGAATAATAGAGTCACTGGAAGTTAAACCACTGGAACCGATAGAAACGTTATAGAAAAATATAAAAGAATGCTTATTTTGTTGAAGTAATCCCTGTTTACTCGCCCACCAATATTTCAATCCAGTGTTTAACAGGTATATGAGTACCGCTTTGTAAATGTAACTGGCAACCAATATTGGCCGTCACAATCAATTCAGGTTGATGCGTTTCCAGCGCCTCAAGCTTGCGCTGCTTGAGCTGATTGGCCAGCCTGGATTGCAATATTGAGTAACTGCCTGCTGATCCGCAACAAAGATGGCTATCTTTGACCGGTAACAACTTATAACCAGCGGCTGTTAATAGTGACTCAATTCGACCACTCAGTTTTTGTGCATGCTGTAAAGTACAGGGTGGATGAAATACAACACTCTGGCCTTTTCCCGATGGCAGCTTTCTAATATCATCAGCTGTAATGACTTCACATAAGTCTCGTGTCATGCTGGATATATGCCTGGCTTTTTCCGCATAGTCTCTGTCATGCAGAAGATGCACAGCATAGTCTTTTACCATGGCGCCACAACCGCTAGCGGTCATGATTATGGCTTCTGCACCCTCTTCGATATATGGCCACCAGGCATCAATATTTCGTCGCATAAATACTTTGGCTTCTTCAGCCGCACACAAATGATGACTCAGTGCTCCACAACAACCTGCCAGTGGTGCTTCTATCAGTTCAATACCCAGTTGCCCCAGCACCACGCTGGTAGCCTGATTGGTTCGCGGGGTCATCACCTTTTGAGCGCATCCGGCAAGCATTAACATTTTACGCGGATGCTTGCCGGGATTAACATAAATTGCTTGTTGTCGTGAGGGTATTTTTTTAGCCAATGGCTCGGGCAGCAAAGGCTTAAACCACTGCCCTAGTTTAACAAAAGGCGCAATGCGTCTGGAGTAAGGTAATGTCTGGCGCAACACCCAGCGTGACAGGCGTTGGCCATAACTGCGCTTGACCTTGTTATCGATATATTCACGACCGATATCCAGTAAGCGATGATACTGCACACCTGATGGACATGTCGTCTCGCAATTCAGACAGGTCAGACAACGATCCAGGTGAGTTTGTGTATGTGAACTCACCTCCTCGCCTTCCAAAGCCAGTTTGATTTGATAGATTCGGCCACGCGGACCGTCGAGCTCATCACCCAATAACTGGTAGGTTGGACAGGTGGCCGTACAAAATCCACAGTGCACACAGGAACGCAGAATTTTATCTGCCTCCTGACCTTGCGGGGTATTTAAAAAGTCAACAAGGAGATTTGTTTGCATGATTTATAATACATTATTTTAGATGCATTTGTTGCTATGTTAGATGCCCTGACTATTCATGCCCAATCCTGTGTTCTGCTTCAGGCCGACTGACGTATTGTCTTGTTTGTGTGTTTCGTTGTCAAAATAGTATAAGCCTGCGTTAATGAACTTTCATCACCCACATTACCTGGGAAAATAACCACAGGTAGCTCAGGAAACAGTGCATGATCAGATGGACATCGTATCATCGAGCAACCCGTTAATATTTGCCCGAGCACACGAGACTTCGTCAATGATAAACCGGTACTCAATACATCATTTGAAGTAATACCGCCTTTGCTGATCAAAAAACCGATGGTAACGGGTAGTCCCCTGACAATCTTCATCAGAAAAGCTGACAAGTGTTCGCCAAATGCCAACCTTTGATATTGACTGGGAAAAGAGATTTCTGTACGCGAAGTATATATCACCACTGATTGCCCCTGCGAGTGTGCAACTTCAACCTGGTTCAGGACTTTTTCCAGCAAACTCGCTTCGGCCGCGTTGCTGACTTCCTGGTTATCTGTCAGTAGCGCCTCAACGTCTATCTCAAGTGCAGCGACATCTGTGTTCACACATAGATGTTGTAATTGTGCCGTTGTTTTCGCCACATGCGAACCCACCAGCACAACTCCGGGCTTGTGGTTTCGCACAAAAGTCGCCATATCTGCTGCTTTAACAGGCTGCGGTGGCAAGTTGGCCAGCGCTGTTAGCAGACTGGCTGCGCTGCGAAACAAAAAACGCTTTCCTTCCTGCGCTACTTCTTGCAACTGATGTGCGAAATGTTTCAAATCCTGTTGGTTCTCACCATCCACGACACAACAAACATTATTTTCAAGTTCACGCAAACGTGAACGACAATCACCACGAACATCACTCAATAAGAAACGCTCAACCTGTTGTGCCTTGATCTTTCCAGCTGTTTTTTCCTGCACATAGTCGGGTAAATAGGCCGTACTAAAGCCAAATACGGAATCTTTGGCAAACTCGGTTTCATGCACAGGCACTGGCTTATTATCGACGACCAGATAGTGTATGCTGTCACGGGTAAATCGTCCTGCCTCGAAAAAAGCCGGCACCATAAAATGGGCATCAAATGGCCCCAGCTCCTCAGCGATAACATCGGTTTCTACCGGGTAATGGCCTCGCAAAGTGGAATCGGAACGACTAACCACAATGGGGTTGATTTCCCTGCTTTGTGTCTTCAATTCATCCAGGGCATGCTTGATATTGACACAAATATCACGTGTTACCTGTGCTGCCTTCGAGGCATCCATGCCTCGGGTATTGGACAATATAAAGAACAACGGCGATGCATCGAGCAATGCATCTATCAGCGTAGCTTTATCCCATCGCGTCAGCAGTAAGCAGCTGTGAACCGTTTGTGATCCGGTAGGATCATCATCAATAGCGATGACCTTGGTTTCACTCATGACTTTACTCTCCTGCGAGCATATTAACCCGTGCAATCATATCCGCACTGGACAGTCCATTAAACTGCATGATTTCCTGTGGTGAGGCGGTGGTTTCTCCACGTTTCCAGCACATGACATCACGATGTGCTGCTCGACTTCGCAGCATAACCGGTTCCAGTGAACCACTGGCACCACCGGTAACACCAATCATGATATCTGCGTCAAACAGTGCATTAAAATCTTCATGACTCATGAAGTTATCATCCGCTTCAGAGACAGTGCTCCAGGCAACATCACCGGGTCGATACAAGCGTCGGGGATTAGCAACACAAACTATACGTACTTTATAACCAGCACTTTCCAGCGCTTCCCTGGCTTCAAAAACAGGTAACAACACCATGTCACCTGTGACCGCAAAGCAAACAGTCGCTTTATCGCCGGTATCACTCTCATACAGAGTGACTGCGCCTTTTTCAATCGCAGTAGCAGCTTGTTCCATGCTTGTGTAAACCGGTAAAGCACTTTTTGAAGCAATAATAGAAATGCCCTTATTGTAACTATTGGTTGCCCATTCATAGGCGACCTGTATCATATTGGCGTCACAGGGAAACAAGGTATAGTAGTTTCCGGTACGCATCAGTGCTGCCATATAGTTTTCTATTTCCGGACGTTGATGGGTCCAGCCATTGCGCCCCTGCTCCAGTGCACCCGCAGTAAACATGGTGACAATCGATGGTGTTTTACGCCGTAATTCAGCCATCGCCTGGGCCACTGTCTGTATAATCGGCATACCATTAACAACAAAGCTTTCATAGGATAACCAGAGTGCTCGTGAGCCAAACAAAGCCAACCCTGCAGCAAAACCAGCGCAGGCGTCTTCACTCAGAGGTTCATATACCTGGCCATCAGGGCCCTGATTATACAAGCTGTCCGCTGTAGGGTGCCTGATTTGCAGTGTCTCGTTAATGTTCTTCATTGCCGACGCTTCATTACCGTCGGCATTGGTGACCACGAAACGTTTATCACGTTTTCCTACCGCACCCACCAATGCACCCATACTGGTGGAAGGCACCGCTTTTTCTCCTACGGCAAACTCGTGCTTGGGTAATGCTCCCAATTCGGGTAAATTCAGTTCAAATTCCGTCACTACCGTTTTAACAGCCGGGCCACCACCGGCACGGGAGAAATTATCACGCACAATTTGCCATGCCTGCGGTGACAGGGCGCGTCGTTTTAATCCATTCATGATTTTCGGGTTTTCAATATTGTCACCCGGGTACAAATTATGCGATTTGGCACCCTCTGCATGCACACCCGCTCCCTTGAGCTGCTTGATAATAAATACTGTCAGCTGGCCATTCATGGCACTGTCAGCGGCACGTTGCATTTCACTCAAGACTTCACGTGAAAAATCCAGCCGTGTCGATGCTGAAAAAAGCGTACTGTCTACATAGTCACCATCCTGATCGGCATCGTCGAAAGACTTGGCATCCACCAGAACGACATTCTTGAAACCATGACCTTTCCAGTAGTCAGTCATTTGTTCATTAGTCTTCAGTGAGACCATGGAATGATGTTCCTGGCTATAGCCATTCCAGACCAGCACAGGCAGGAAATTGGTCGATTTTGGATAGGCAGTGTTGAAGTGCATCATCGAAGACAACACGTAGGGCTCACCCATGCCACCATCACCCAGAGTAAAGGGAAACAGCTTGTCAGGATGCAAATACGCTCCGGCCATAGCAAAGTGTTGTCCCTGACCTAATGGCCCCGCAGGCGCTAACAAACCCGGTATGGCGCCCGATAAATGGCCCAGTAATCCATCGCGCTCGCGAAAACGGGCCATCATATCTTCCATGGTGTTAATACCCATTGATTCCAGCGAACTATCGAGGAACATCGCGCTATAAAATCCGGGAGCATGATGACCGACTTCGGTAACAATATTGGTATGACCCAGCATGACCAACGCTGCATAGGCATCAGCACTGCTGGCAAAACCGCCTGGATGGCCGGATTCCTTACTGCTGCAAACTTGCAGGGTCAGATAACGCAGCGCATCGGCAGCCAGCTGCGTCTGAAACACGGTGTCATTATTGATTTCAGTAATTGCAGTTTGACCTTCTTCTATCACTGCAGACATTTCTGTATCACTGACTTCATGCTCTGCAGCAAAGTATTTGATGCCTTTGGTAAATTCTGGTTTCATCTCATTTCCCATTTGTTTTGCCGGAATACTCATCAAGTTACTCCTCTGCCGTATCCAATCAAATAATCCAGGATTGCCGTCCCTGGTGCCTGCTCTGTGAATAATAGTAGGACAGGATTAATTTTTCACAAAGTAAAATATATTTTATATAGTGAAATTTGATTAGCTTTTAATATCTATCTCTTTGTTTTTGTTGTGCGATATTAATTTATTTGCCATAATAAGCAATCGTTTTCACAATGCGAGAATGGCATGGCAGAAAAAAACACAATACAGGTGATCGACAGAATGGCTTCCCTACTGGATGCTATTGCGCGCTATCCAGAGCCCGTCAGCCTGAAAATACTGTCAGCAGAAACAGGCTTACACAGTTCAACCGCCTACCGTATTCTTAATTCAATGCTCGACAATGGCTTTATCGAACGTGACTCTGCCAGCAAATATCAATTGGGTAGAAAACTACTCAGGCTAGGCAGCCGCGTCAATGTGAAATCAGACCTGCGTCAAATCGCCATGCCTGTTATGGCAGCACTCAGAGACGAGCTTGGAGAAACTATCAACCTGACAGTTCGAGAAGGTGACGAAGTGGTCTATATCGAAAAAGCCACGCCTAATCGCATGATGCATGTCCAACAGCTGGTCGGTAGCCGTGCGCCACTACATGTTACCGCTGTTGGAAAACTCATGCTGGCTTTGGGGGATGATAAAGAATGCCAGGGTTATGCAGCTCGCACCAATATGCCGGCTTTTACGCGCAATACGATTAATAACCTGGATCAGCTGCGTAGAGAAGCAGAACAGATTCGACAGCAGGGGTATGCATTCGATAACGAAGAGGCAGAAATTGGCGTAGGATGTATTGGTACATTGATTTATGACGCCAGTGGCAACATTGTCGCCGGGTTGTCAGTCTCGGCACCCATAGAGAGACGACAAACAGTTTGGGTCGAGAGCCTGTTAAAGGCTGCTCATCAAATTTCTGAAGAGTTAGGCTATCGCCCTGAGATGGATGAAAAACATACTTGAACGATAACAGCAAAGATATGAGATCATAAAACTACTAATCTTCTGCAATAATCTTGTCACAACCACTAATGCCACAATCATAAACCGAACTGAATGGCTGATCCCAGTTTGAAAGAGCACCACCCTATTATTTTTATGTTGCTAATTTTACTTTGAATACACCTACATCCACCGAACTGACCGTGACCGTTTGACCTGCCTTGATATGTTCAGTACCTGCATCCTTGTCAATTTTCACTTTCCAGGTAATACCGGAATAACTGGTTGAGCCCGGCTGGTTGACAGAAATATCATTCTCCAGCACAAATTCATGCCCAATCAAATCACTGCTATTATCTTTCCCTGATGGCTTGTCTCCCTGCAGTTTCTTTAATGGTTTCCACAGTAGTGTCGTTATCACACCTGAACAAATACCGGTTGAAGCGACGCCGGCAATCCAGGTTTGCGGCAGTATACCAAATGTCATTAACAGGCCAGTAACGATAGAAGCCAACCCCCCAAACAGAAATATGCCTGTGGTAAAACCAGTCACTACTTCTATGGCTAGCATGATAAAGCCAATGACCAACCAGAATTCGCTCTGGTGATTGACGATGTAATCAACAATCATTTGAAACTCCGCTTAGGGTGAAATAGTCTTGTCACTATTCAAGGTATTAATAATAGTCATGGCTTCGGCCACTATGTTAGCAGCATTTGTATTATTCTCTGGTAACAACACTACCGTTGAATCTTTTGCGATAACACGCTTGGCTTCAATCGCCTTATCGGCAAGGTCCAGCTGTATCGCTTTTTGACCCTCAATAGTATTGGCAACCTTACCGACCGTGTCCAGCGCTTTAGCCTGTGCAGCAGCCACCGCCAATATCGCCTGGGCTTCGCCTTGTGCCTGTAGAATTTGTTGTGCTTTATCGGCTTCTGCAGATAATACCTGCGCCTGTTTTGCGCCCTCAGCCACATTGATGGCTGATTGCCGGTGCCCTTCTGACTCGAGTATTGTCGCGCGTTTTTCCCGCTCTGCCTTCATTTGTCGTTCCATGGCATCCAGAATGGTACGTGGCGGTTCAATATCCTTAATCTCATAACGCATCACCTGAACACCCCAGGGTTCTGAGGCGAGATTAATTGAATTAACGATATTCACATTCAGGCTTTCACGCTCTTCGAAAGTTTTATCCAGATCAATTTTACCAATCTCACTACGCATTGTGGTCTGTGCCAGCTGCGTCACTGCATACACATAATTATCAACCCCGTAAGAAGCCTTGTAAGCGTCGAGTAATTTAAGATACAGAACACCATCGACTACCAGAGAAATATTATCCTTGGTGATAGCCGACTGGCTGGGTACATCAAAGGCATGCTCCTTCAAAGACTGGTCATAGGCCACTTTATCAATAAAGGGAAACAATAGATTAAGACCCGCGACCATGGTTTTATTATATTTACCGAAACGCTCAACCACATAAGCACGGTTCTGGGGCACGAATTTGATAGAAGACTTTACTAGTATAAAAATTAATACCGCCAAGCCTGTCCAGAAATTAAAAATCACACCCAGTAGTTCATCAATTAACATTTTATGTCCTTTTTAGGTTTTTTCTTATCTTCAAGAATAACAGATTAATCATGCAATATATTAGTATTACTACGCTTACTCTCAACAAACCTAAAAACCGAGAGCTTGAATATAAGTTATTGTTTATATAGATATATAAAAATAATATAAATAGCCCGTTAAACTCAAACCGACGTACTATTGATGAAAAAATGAGCAGTTTGTCACCCATTACTAGACAGACGCCATCTTCAACGTCTATCTTTTGTATATACATTGTATATTTTCTAAATTATTCGCATTTTTTAATCACTATTTAATTCAAACAACAACAGTTTGTCGGTATTTAAACGATATATAACATAAGGTGGTGATTCCACAGATGAAAAAAACGGGCCTGCATACAGGATTATTTTTCTTTATGGCAATGACTATGCCGTCGTATGCCAGCGCCTCACTGGCTGATGATTCTGTATCCAATCGAATTGATCAGCTTCTTACCCGCCTGAATAGCCCACCACATGAATCAGTCCAGGGCATGCCAGCGCATAGCATGATAATGGGTTCAGGCATTCACATTGAAAATTGTAAAAACTACCCTTATCACAATCAAAAATCACCCACACAAGGCTACCTGGTACTGGCCAATGATATTCGCAATGGCCTGCGCATCGGTCTGCAATGCATGGTCGGCAAAGGACCTATGGGCACATTACATCACTATCATAGAAAACAGGCTGAGCAATTACTCGACATTCTTGAAAACAAACAGCAGAAGACTTTTCGTTGTGTTGAGGACAAGACATTTGCCTATGCAATCGCCAGGCCGCCACCTGAGCTTTTCAAGCAATTTATTAGTGACAAGGTCATCCAAGACGTGCCCTATCCTGGCGTCGCGATTGACACTTACCGTTTGAGCGGTTTTCTCACACGCAAACATGAGCCCGGTATCTACCGCGATTTTTTCAAACTGGATGATCATCAGATAGCCGAACATCTGGCTGGCAATCCACAACGCATGGATCGTTTGCATCGTTATAATAACCTGAAGGCACTGGTTTTTCATGAAACGGTACATTGGCTCGGACACGCGCATACTAACATGAGTCCGGATGTAGTCGATCTGTACGAAACCTGTTGCTTTGGCGGCAGTGACTTTATATCAGACCACGACAGTAATAAGCAATTTCAACAACGTGCCTGTAATATTCTAAAAGATGATCAATTATGGGACGCCAGCAAAAAACAGCAAGCCAATCTATGGCGTAAAAAAGGTTATGATCGATTAAAATTCGATATGCGAAAGATGTATGACTAGCCTGCCAGGCTCAATATCTCCTGGCAATGGTGACCTGTTTAACCAAAGCGACCGGTAATATAATCTTCTGTGAGCTGGTGCCTTGGGTTTGTAAAAATCTTGTTAGTATTTCCGACCTCAATCAGGTCACCCATGTGGAAATAAGCCGTACGTTGAGAAACGCGGGCAGCCTGCTGCATGGAATGCGTCACAATACAAATAGTGTATTGTTGACGCAACTCGTCAATGAGATCTTCAATTTTTGCAGTAGCAATGGGGTCAAGCGCAGAACAGGGTTCGTCCATTAATATAACTTCCGGACCAACGGCAATGGTGCGGGCTATACATAGTCGCTGCTGTTGTCCGCCGGAAAGACTTGTACCTGGCTTATCCATACGATCCTTGACTTCATCCCATAAGCCTGCCTTCTTAAGACTGGTGACAACGATTTCTTCAAGCTCGGTCTTTGAATTGGCAAGACCATGAATGCGCGGGCCAAAAGCTATATTTTCATAGATAGACTTGGGAAAAGGATTAGGCTTTTGGAAAACCATACTGACCTGGGCACGCAATGGGACAACATCAATATGTTTACTATTAATATCTTCGTCATCCAGCGTAATGCTACCTGTGACTTTGCAAATATCAATGGTATCGTTCATGCGATTAAGGCAACGCAGGAAAGTCGATTTACCACAACCGGAAGGACCAATCATGGCAATCACTTCATTGCGACCAATATCAATACTGACATCATGAATGGCATGGTTATCACCATAATATACATTGACATCCCGGCAGCTCATGCGCGGATTATCAACCAGTATTTCACCCACAGTTTTACGTTGTTCTCGATTGACTGTAGAGGTGTTGATCGCTGTCACTGGTTTTTCCACGATATTATTTGACTCATTCGCTTTATACTCGTCAGATATTTCCATAGTAATACTCATTTATTCCGCAATTATGTCAGGGTTTGACCCCTTGCTACCAACGTCGTTCAAATCGTTTACGCAGCAGAACAGCAATGGCATTCATGGTAATCAGGAATGCAAGCAACACCATAATAGCTGCAGATGTTTTTTCAACAAATGCCCGTTCCGGACTATCCGCCCAGAGATAAATCTGCACGGGTAGTACTGTCGATGGGTCAAATGCACCTTGGGGAATATCGACAATAAAGGCAACCATACCAATCATTAGCAGTGGTGCACTTTCCCCCAGGGCCTGTGCCATGCCTATAATAGTACCGGTAAGCATGCCGGGCATAGCCAGCGGTAATACGTGATATATCATCGCCTGCATGGGTGATGCACCGATACCAAGAGCAGCTTCTCGTATAGACGGCGGTACAGACTTCAGGGCTGCGCGACTGGCAATAATGATGGTAGGCAACGTCATTAATGTCAATACCAGGCCGCCCACCACGGGTGCTGAGCGCGGCATGCCAAAGAAATTAATAAAGACTGCCAGACCCAGCAAACCAAAAACAATCGAAGGCACTGCCGCTAAGTTATTGATATTCACTTCGATAATATCGGTATATTTATTTTTCGGCGCAAACTCTTCAAGATAAACCGCTGCCGCCACACCAATTGGAAATGAAAGCAACAGGGTAATGATCAACGTAAAGAATGAGCCTGAGGCAGCGCCCCAGATACCTGCTAGTTCCGGATCACGCGAATCTCCGGAAGTAAAAAATAGACTATTAAAACGTTTCTCCAGACGCCCTTCACTGTTGAGTCTATCGACCCATGCGATCTGATTGTCTTTAACACGCCGATCTGACTCAGACGAATTTCGATCAATATGGCCTTTCATCAGCATATCGATCTCATCATCGGCCGGCACCCAGAGTGTCAGTGTCTGGCCAATAAGCTGGGGATTTTTAATAACCAGCTCCCTGATCTGGTAACTCGCACCGGTACTCACCAGACTGTAAAGCTGTCTTTTTTCCTTGCGTGACACCACTTCCGGGAACATATCCCTTAATGTTGATTTGACCAGAGCGGCATAATTCGCTCGTGACAGCACTTCTGGTTCTCTCTCGCCCTGAGGATCAATTTTATCCGCGTCGATGAAAACCTCAATTTTAACGTATGTCTGCACAAAAGCCTGGTAACCGTTGGAGACAATACTGCCAAACAGTAAAGCCAGAAAAAGCAGCCCCATACCGATAGCCATTTTACCATAGAGCTTGAAACGCTGTTCGGCGGCCCTGCGCTTAACCATCCCGGCACGAACAATATCTATCGTTTTAGGTTTATTTGCGCTCTTGTTTTTTGCAGACATGGATTTACTCATATTGTTCTCTATATCTTCGTACCACATGAAGTGCAATAACATTTAATATCAGGGTGACAATAAACAGCATCAGACCCAGTGCGAATGCAGCCAGTGTCTTTGTACTATCAAATTCCTGGTCGCCTGTGAGCAGGGTTACAATTTGAACAGTTACCGTGGTCACTGCTTCAAGTGGATTCGCCGTCAGGTTGGCTGATAAACCCGCTGCCATAACCACTATCATGGTTTCACCAATAGCGCGTGAAACTGCCAGTAGTACACCGCCAACGATACCAGGGAGGGCTGCCGGAAATATCACCTTACGGATGGTTTCAGCTTGAGTCGCACCCAGACCATATGCACCGTCTCGCATAGCCTGGGGTACGGCATTAATAACATCATCAGATAAAGAAGAGACAAAGGGTATTATCATAATACCCATAACCAGTCCTGCTGCCAAAGCGCTCTCCGAGGCTACATCCAGTCCAATCACTCCACCTGCATTACGAATGGCCGGGGCTACAATCAGTGCTGCAAAAAAACCGTATACGACGGTAGGAATCCCTGCCAGGATTTCCAGCAGTGGTTTCGCTATGGCCCTGAATTTGGGACCCGAGTATTCAGAAAGATAAATGGCTGACAATAAACCAATCGGTACTGCAATCAGCATGGCGATGAATGATATCAACATGGTACCAGCAAATAAGGGTACTGCACCAAAGGCACCGGAAGAGCCAACCTGGTCATCACGGATAGCCGTTTGTGGACTCCACTCGACGCCAAACAAAAAATCTGTCACTGGTACGTCACCAAAAAAACGTACGGATTCAAACAAAACAGAAAGTACTATGCCCAGAGTAGTCAGTATGGCTATGCTGGCGCAAAAAATCAGCATACCAGTGATAATACTCTCGACGGTATTACGCGCCCGTTGATGAGCCTTGATTCGCACTAGCGTAAACGCACCGGCGCCCATCGCCAGACATAAAATAACAACTACAAGAGCTGCATGACTGGTTACCATTAAATTTTTATAGTGATCAGCAGCAACCTGTAAATTTTCTACTGCGCCAACCGAAGCAATATTACCGCTAACAAGGTTCTTGATATCGTTAACAACAAGATTCATGCGGTCTGGTTCGATAGCTCGAACCTCTTCCGGCAAATCGGAAACAACCAGGTGGGTGACAATAGCGGGCTCGAAAACAATCCAAAGCCCGAATACAATCAGTGCAGGAACTCCACACCAGATGGCGGTATACAACCCATAATAAGTCGGCAATGAATGCAGATTTCTAATTTCACCCTGAGCGACTGTTAATGCGCGCTTTTTTCCCATGTAATATGCAAGGGAAGTCAAAGTCAAAAGCACTACCAGAAGTATAGAGAGTTGCATACAGCACCGTTTATTGTTTTAGGAACCTCTGATTAATACATGGATTAAGTAGATGGAGAGATAACTATTCTGGTTATCCTGCAGATGCCAATTCATGAATTAATCAGAGGTACCTTTATAAATATAAAAATACAGCGGCCGAAATCGGCCGCTGTATCTTTAACATGGACTTACTTTAAACTCAATGGTGTCAGATTCCTGGCATCCATCGCGAACTTTTCACGTTCTGCTTTGGGCATAGGAATCAAACCACGATCTGACAAATAACCTTCGTCACCCCAGGCTTTTGCACTGGTGAATTCTGCCAGATATTCTTTCATACCTGGTATCACACCAACATGTGCTTTCTTCACATAGAAGAACAAAGGACGAGAGATCGGGTAGCTATTGTCCGCAATTGTTTCAAAAGTAGGTACAACACCATCAATGATAGAACCATGAACCTTATCCAGATTTTGATCCAGGAAGCTGAATCCAAATACACCTAATGCATCAGGGTTGGCTTCAAGTTTCTGTACGATCAGGTTATCGTTCTCGCCTGCTTCGATGAATGCACCGTCTTCACGAATACCATAAGCCACCTGTTTGAAGATATCTTTGCCCTTCGGCGCTTTGCCTTTCTTCTTTTCGAAAGCTGTCCAGAGACTCATTGGAAGACCCAACTTTGCCATCATATCCTTGAGTTCCTGAGAGCCTTGTTTCAGACCACGCAGCGTTTTCAGGTCAGCAATTTGCTGTGCACCGCCACCCATAGCCAGCTCGTTGAATGCATCACGAGTACCCGAGGTTGGAGGTGGCCCCAGTACTTCAATCTTGGTGTTAGGCAAACTGGCATTCACATCTTTCCATGTTTTGTGTGGATTAGCCATCAACTTGCCATCGGGACCAGGGATCTTTTTAGCCAATGCCAGATAGAGATCCTTGCGAGAAAGCTTGTATTGCGGGGCTTTCTTGGAATTTGCTACAGCAATACCGTCATAACCAATCTTGATTTCAACGATGTCCTTAATGCCGTTCTTTGCACAATCTGCTACTTCCGAAGACTTGATGCGACGTGAAGCATTGGTGATATCAGGATGCTGAACACCAACACCGGCACAAAATAGTTTTAGTCCACCACCTGAACCCGTTGATTCAACCTTGGGTGTTTTGAAACTGGTTGTTTTACCAAATTGCTCAACTACAACAGTAGCAAATGGATATACGGTAGAAGAACCTACGATGGATATGTGATCACGTGCAGATGCAGCATGAGCCCCTGTGATCATAGCAGTCGAAAGAACTCCCGCTACACCGATTGATGCAAGAATCTTGCGCGTTGACATAGTTGCCTCCAAAATTTAATTTCTAGTCAATAATTGACATATGCAACAACAAACTAATGACTTGCTGTCGCTAACGTTTTCCAGGCTGTCTGACGTTTATTTGTCCATGATATATATTAGTCAGGGACCTTATCAAGCACCACGGCTTGCCCGCCAGTCAGCGTGTACAATAGTGACCAAATATTGTTACAGTTTTACTACAACAGCCTCTTCAAGCTATTGATTTTTAAATTTATCGGCAAATATTTCCAAAATAGCCAAACAAAATGCAAGTACATGTTATATATGAATAAAACAGGTTGTTGTTAGCAATGCTGGCGTGCCAGTCATTATTGAATAACATCAACATGATCATCTAACCATATAATATTTATATATATTATTTAGATAACCGCCAATAGACATAGTATCTTCAAAACGAACATTTGTTGTGACAATGATATTTCAAATCATCGAAGTCATCCGCCTCTGTACAGTATATGTGATACCTGAAATGGAAATGAACTTATATTGCTAACCACCCTGAAATTGCATAATGCCCGCCTGCAGCATCGTAAAGCAATGCCGCCACCACATCCAGTATATTGGTGAATAGACAACTCAGGCGTCCCTTTTTAAATCAGCCGTTATCATTGTTTATAATTAAAGTATATTCTGTAAGTAATATTACAATACTTGAGCATATAAAAATCAATAATCAATACTGCTTGCTCTCTCACTGACAGGTTACCACTAAACCATGACAGGCAATAATAAACTACCGGCCCTGATACAATCCATGATGACAGCTGATGGTTACCCGCATACCATTAGCGATTGCCAACTGATAGAAACGCACATTTCCTGGGTCATATTGACCGGAGATTTTGCCTATAAAATAAAAAAACCTGTTAATCTGGGGTTCCTTGATTTTTCCACGCTCAACAAAAGATGCTTCTATTGTAAAGAGGAATGGCGACTCAATAAACGACTTGCGCCCGACATCTATCTTGAGGTGGTGGAAATTACAGGTACGCCTGAACATCCTGAAATCAACGGCAAAGGTAAAGTCATCGAATGCGCAGTGAAAATGCTGCAGTTTCCACAAGAAGTGCAGCTGAACCATGTGCTTGAACGTGGAGAACTGCAGCTAAAAGATATTGATAGCATTGCCCTGATGGTCGCCCATTTTCATGAGCATATCGAGGTTGCAAATACAAGTCATCACTATGGTAACCCCGAACATGTATGGCAACCCATGCTGGAGAATTTTTCACAAATTCGCGAACATCTCAAACATGAATCACCATTAGAATCACTCGCAAAACTTGAAAACTGGTCTGAGTCCACCTATGCAAGACTGAATAATATTCTGCTACAACGAAAGCGCCTGGGTTTTATTCGTGAATGTCATGGTGACCTGCATCTACGTAACCTCGCCTGGTATCAAGGCAAGCCTCTGGCTTTTGATTGCCTGGAATTTAATCCAGACCTGCGCTGGGTTGATATTATCAGCGAAGTCGCCTTCTTGACCATGGATCTGGAGGATCACCAGCAATCGCAAATGGCACACCGCTTTATTAATACCTATCTGGAAAACACGGGTGACTATGCAGGCATCCAGGTGCTTAGATTTTATCTCGTTTATCGTGCCATGGTGCGCGCGAAAGTAGATGCCATCAGGGCAGGACAAGCGAATATCAGCCAGCAGGAGCAACAAACCGCACTAAAAAATGTCAATGAATACCTGCAACTGGCACAATATTATACCACTCATACAACACCCAAACTCATTATCACCCGTGGGCTCTCGGCCTCGGGCAAAACTACTAAAACCCAGGCTTTACTTGAGTTATTGGGAGCCATACGAATAAGATCTGATGTCGAACGCAAACGTTTGTTTAACTTAAAACCAGAACAAGATGCCGGTAACGCGATTGGCGAAGGTATCTATACTGCCGCTGCTACAGAGCGTACCTATAAAAAACTGGCAGAGTTCGCAGAACTAATCTCCGCATCCGGATATACCGTCATTATTGATGCTGCCAATCTTGAAAATGAAAAACGCCAGCTGTTCCAACAACTGGCAAAACGAATACAGGTGCCTTATATCATCCTGGAATTTACAGCCAGCCCTGAAATACTGCGCCAGCGTATTATTGCCCGGCAACATGATGCCTCCGATGCCGATGTCAATATCCTCGAACATCAGCTAAAGCATTACCAGCCTTTATCAGAACATGAGCAGTCCTTTGCAATAAGTATTGATACCGAATTACCTCTTGATGTAATAGCACTTCAAAATAGCATAGAGACTATATCCAGGAAGCAAACCAAATACTGACAGTTCAATCATTCTGCCCTGTCACACCTGAGTGCTATACCTGGACCAATAACTCAAATGCCAACGTTAATGTGGATATCAAACCCACAAACCAGGAAGTGGTTTTGAATACCAGTACGTCGAAATAATAGAGCGGCGCATAAATCAATCGAGCCCAGAAGCACACCGCGCACGCAACGGCTGTCACATCATTGCCCATGCCAGTCAAATGCAACGAGAATGGAAATAATCTTGCCGCAAATAATAACTAACATTCAAAGTATAAATATATAACTCCAGCAACATAGAAAAATACATTTTAATTTGCTCTCGCTTACTCACCAGCCTTATGACTTATAGCGAAATACAAACGCTTTAGATGCAATAAATAATCTATTGCTGATTTTTATTAATTCAATACAATGATTTTAAACTCATCAGCTCCTGCCACAAATCCAGGTAAGCTTTGGCTGCCACACTCTTGCCTGCATAGGTAATCACAGGACGTCGCTCAATCCCCATGCGTTCAATTTCACTGGCATAGGGAATGGTTGATTTAAGGAAAGATGCCACTAAACCAGGGGGCCGCTCAACAATCTGGCGGTGCATTTGCTTACGTTTGTCCACCATAGAAAAAAATGGCAATAATTTTAGATGATTCAGTTCATGTTCATTACTGTAATTGACAATTTGCTTTAGGGTACGTAGAGATAAAATAGTGGGTATAGTCGGTATCAACAGAACATCAGAGGCAGCAAAAACACTTTCAGAAACCAGAGAAATGCTGGGTGCGCAATCGATGAAAACCATATCATAATCATCTGCCAGAGGCTTGAGTAACTTGCGTAACTTTCGTTGTGGTTTGCCTTTTTCCTCTAACAGAATATCCATGTTACGGTAAGAAAAATCAGCAGGAATCAAATCCAGATTGTCATAATTAGTGCCTTTAATATGATCGTCAAGGCATGTCTTTTTATTCAGTAACCTGTCAGCGCCTCCCTTTATTTTGGGTTTTATCCTGAAATAATAACTGGCTGCTCCTTGAGGATCCAGATCCCACACCAATACACGCAAGCCACTTTGCGCGGCCAGATAAGCCATATTGACAGCTGTGGCTGTTTTCCCTACGCCACCTTTTATATTGTAACAAGCAAATATAATCATTTTATTCTTTATTTCTTATTCCATACTGTATAAGGATACTTTCAATGAGAGCGTTATTGCCAATAGATTAATGTATTACTTTGCCCGCAATTGCATCAGGCTTGAAAAGTAACTTGAATATTTTACGGTTTTGTCTATCAGAAAATTGAATAAATCTTTCACTGAAATGCTGACGAATTGCGAGTTGCTGGTTGCGAAAAAAATCCATTAACAGATCGATCGCCTGCCTGGTATCCTCAGACAAAACTGACTCATCAGACATTTGTTGTTCAAAGTGACCAAGCGCCTCTATTTGCACGCAATAATCATTAAAATCGCCCAGAACATTTTGCAATTGTTTGATTGAACCAATCATGCGTTTCATCTTCGAATGTGGATATATGTTTTCATAAAATTCGAGAAGATATCGGAGTTTTTTACCCATTATACGCAAATTATGCAGTTCCTCATCAGGTGAATTATCTGAAATACCACTACCCTGCTTTAAAAGCCGACGATAAAGTTTCCAGATCTGTTTATCAGCTACTCGCTTAAGATATTTCTCTGCATTATATATTTCGGCAGTCAATTCAAGCGGTGCTGAAAGAAATTGCCCCCAGTTTTTTATCAATTTTTTATAACGAGTTGACTGAAGATGTTTTACCAATTCTACATGTTCACTTTTTTTCTTTCGGTTAAGAAAATCCCTTAATGGCTCCAGTTGAGGGCGAATATTTTCAGGCAGGGATTGCTGATAATCTTCAAATTTATGTAAATAGACATGCATATCCCGTGCTGGCCCGGTGACGGTACCTAGCCAAGCAAACTCATCAGCGTATTTTTCAACAATGCTAACAGGAAATACATGTTTAATTTGACCCAGTAAGGATCGTGTTTTCCGCACGGCTACACGAAAGTCATGTAAAAATTCCGCATCAATATCCCTGACAATCCCTCCTTCATTGATTTTCATCGTATCCAGCAGCCATAGAAAAATACGCTTCAAGGCATCACTACTTGCCATATCCGCCTTCAGTTTCAAATCCTGCTTGGAATAAAACACTTCGGGGGCATTGCCAAGAAACCCAACACCGACACTATACTCATCCTCGGCAGCAGGGATAACCGTAAATTTTTCTTTTAAATAGCTGGAAACCTCTTCATAGGTTTTCGTATAACCCTTCACAGGAATCAGCTTGATTCGCTTTCCTATGAGTCGGTAGTGATTATCTGAAAGTATAACTCTGGGGTTCTCAATGTTTATATAGAGACAGATCTTATTGGCTTTATTGAGATATCGCAATCGCGTTACTTTACTTTGAATGGTCAATTGCGGGAGTAAGGCACGTACATCCAGAACAGGCGCTAATTTTTGACGGAATATAAATGAATCAAAATCAGAAACAAAGACAGGGATTTCCTTTATATTTATTGAGCGCTTTATCTCGGGCCGACTAAATGAGCAGAATATTAATTTTCTACCTTCTGAGCTTGTTTCAGAAAATAACTTCAACTTTTTCCGATAAAGGCGCCAGTCAAAAGAATCGTAATATATTCTGGTTTCATTGGTTGACTTATCGGGTTTAAGTGAAAAGCGATTAAGCAGATCCTTTCTTATGTGTTCACTACGAATATTCTGCGGGATACTGAATTCCATTACCATACTCATTATATGTTCATAAATCTGTTTTTAACTAAGGTATCATACCATGCTGCTTCAGCTAAAGGTTTTACTGTGCGGGAACAGGAAATATAGATTGCATAACAACTTTTAACGCTTGCCGTATTTTTTCAAGGGCAGCAAAATAATGCCACGGCATGTCACGCTTAAACCAGATACAGAAAAAAGTTCACCGTGATTTCGCGTTTATGCCTAAATACATTCTATACTTGAAAATACGACAGGCACATTACTATAATATAAACAGCAAGTTACTGACACATGAGTATTTTGGACACTAAAATGAAACGCCGCACATTGCTAAAATATCTGGCCAGCATCAGTATGCCTGTGTATATACTGCCGACAAACCTCTTCGCTGGAAATCGGCATCATATCAAACGAGTTATACCATCCAGTAAAGAATCCATACCTGTCATTGGCATGGGCTCATGGCTAACGTTCGATATCGGTGATAATCAGGCCGCACTGTCCTCACGCATACAAGTCATACAGCATTTTTTTAATCAAGGTGGTGGCATCATTGACTCATCACCCATGTATGGCTCATCAGAACATACGATAGGCCAATGTCTGAAACATATTAACAATGATGAAACTCTGTTTGCTGCCACCAAGGTATGGACCTGGGGTAAACGTGCCGGTATTGAGCAGATGAAAAACTCACAGTCTTTATGGGGAATCGATTCATTCAAACTAATGCAAATACACAATATGCTCGATTGGGAAGACCACCTGGAAACTTTGAAAGAATGGAAGTCCAACGGCCACATTCACTATATTGGCATTACCACTTCACACGGCAGACGACATGATGAACTGGAACAGGTGTTAAATAGTGAAGCATTTGATTTTGTACAATTCACTTATAATGTAATTGACAGGGAAGTGGAAAAGCGACTGTTACCCCTGGCGCAAGAACGTGGTATCGCTGTTATTATTAATCGTCCGTTCAGAGGTGGCGACTTATTTGAGTTATTTAACAACAAACCGCTTCCCGTCTGGGCTGGTGACTTCGATTGTCACAATTGGGCCCAGTTTTTTCTTAAATTTATCGTTTCACATCCCGCTGTTACCTGTACTATTCCAGCTACATCGAATGTAGCTCATATGGATGAAAACATGGGGGCTGGTGTCGGACAATTACCCGACAATAAAATGCGTCAAAAAATGACGCGGTACCTGGAAAATATATGACACACCTTCCTGGGTAATAATCTGCTTCAATTGATGCGATATACCATTCTGGTGATCGAATTTACAGGCAGTTTAAACATGGTAACAGGAAAAGATAAATACTTTCGTATATACATGCTTATACAGCTACTGCACCCTTTTCAATTCTCTCACGCAAGCTATCCAGTTCGTCCAGGCATTTTTCCAATGCAAGAGGCTCATTCTTCGCCAGGCTAAACTCCATATTGGCACTAACAGTCGTAATTTGAGGAAAGCCGTAGCCTCCGCCGACTGATTTTAAGTCATGAGTTTGCAATTTAACTGAATCCCAATCTCGACTCATATAAGCTTGCCGCAAATTGGAAATCAAGGATGGTAGTTTATTAATAAAATGGCCCACAAGATCGACAAGATCCGGGTCCTCTTCTATCAAGTCCGAGATAATGGGTGAATAATCCTGCTCCTGGCAGACACTTTCTTTCAGGTGTTTCGATATTATCGAGTAAAATCGTACTCTATCAATTGGTTTGGAAATAAAATCATTGCATCCGGCATTCAGACATTTATCGATATCCTCCTGCATGGAATTTGCTGTTAATGCTATCACTGGTTGCATGATATTTCTCTTGCGTATTTCACGTGTTGCCTGAACACCATCCATGACTGGCATTTGCATATCCATAAGCACGATGTCAAATGCCTGTTCAGTCATCAATCTCACGGCCTCAAGGCCATTCTCTGCAATAGTGACTTCGGCGCCGATTTTATTCAAATACATGGAAATCAATCTCTGATTATCCTTATTATCTTCAGCCAGCAATACTTTACCGCTAACCCTGTGTGCCAAAGAATCTATCGACACACTATTATCTGCCTGTATTTCCGGCTTCTTATCAACGAATTGCACGTCCTGTAAATTACCCGTCGCCACCGAAGCACTAAAACAACTACCTGCTCCCGGGGTACTACTGACTGTAATCGTACCACCCAGTTTCTCGGATAATTGCTTAGATAGATGCAAGCCCAGGCCTGTGCCACCATAGCGACGTGTTGTTGTAGAATCAGCCTGGGCAAATGCATTAAACAGTTTCTGTGACTGTTCCAGTGTCATGCCAATGCCAGTATCTTTTACATCAAAATATAATAATTGATTTTCAGCATCACAATGCACATGTACGCATACACTTCCTTGTTCTGTAAACTTTATCGCATTCGTGCACAGGTTGATCAATATCTGCTTGAGACGCAAAGGATCACTGATGATAAATTCAGGCATAGGGAATTCATAATCAAAAGTAAAAAGCAAACCCTTCTCCATCGATTGCAACTCAACCAGCGAATAAATGTCTTGCATTACTTCAAATAAAGGTACCTTGAGTTGTTCAACTTCCAGTTTATCTGCTTCTATTTTGGATAAATCCAGAATTTCATTAATCAGATGCAACAGATGTTTGCCACTATGAATGATAGTATTGATTGAATTAACTCTATCCGCCATTGACTGATCATTATCGAGTAAAGATTCAGAAAAACCGATAATTGCGGTTAGTGGTGTACGTATTTCGTGACTCATATTAGCCAGAAATGCGCTCTTCGCTTTACTCGCTTCTTCCGCACTATGCTTCTCAATTTGTGCAATACGCGCCTGTTTTTGTGCTTCCCTGTATTCTGTAATGTCCAGGCCATAACAATGCAACAGACATTGTCCAACCAGTGGTGCAAACGTCCAGAGGTAGGTATGCCCCTGGTAAAATACTTCTACACCACGTAACGCCTCACCATCATCTAAACATTGTTGCCTGATATCATCCATATGATCAGGTAACAACATGAAAATATCCTTCCTTGATAAATCAAGTTCAGACAGGATTTTTCGGCTGCCTGGATTGAGGTAATGTATCTCTCCTTCTCCATTCATCGATATAATAATATTGGGGTTGTATTCCGGGAATGCCGCCAGACGTTCAAAATCATGCATGGCTGCATTAATCTCTTCTCCCTGTTCATTCAGGCGTGTAGAGGCGCGGTTCAACGCATTACCCAGCTTCTGCATTTCGATCGAACAGCTACTGATTGGTACATTATCACCGCGGTTCTCAAGCAGGTGTTCAGCGAAATCAGTATAGTGTTCTATGGCAGAAATCGGCTTGCGCAGGAAATATAATAGCAGTCCGGCCGCAATCAATATAACGATGAAACCGGTTCCTGCATTCGTCAACCAGTATTGTTGTTTTACACGGGAAATCTCATCCAGACTGTAAATTATTCTTACCCAACCGATCAGATCCCCCAATATCACCGGTTGCCAGATGACAAGGCGGTCCTCACCTATTAGCATACTCAGTTTTTTCTGTGTTGGGACTTTTAGTGCTTGCCCACCATAGCGTGCCTCTGGTTTCGCATTTGATTCTCGCAATACATCCGCAACTAATTTACCTGTTTGATCACTTACCTGTAGTTCAAGAACACCGTTAAACTCAGCTGATCGAATCAACATGAGCTCAATCGCCGTGTAGTCCCTGGCAAGTAAATGATCAGCTCCTGTAGCAGCAAGATTATTTGCCAACACCCTGGCCTGCTCTTTCATTGATGCGGTAATACGCTTTGATTCCTGATCGATCGCATGAATGGTGAAAACCACCATTGCACCTACCAGCAGTACGGTAAACATGCTGATCAGTAGCACATTCAACCGACGCGGTATCACTTTGCTGCGTAATTTAGCTTCACTTGCATTCTGCATTTACTACATACCACTTTTCCAGCTGTTTGATATTATCTTGAATTTTTGAATGGAGCAGTTAATCGCCTGATCACATCGTATTCATCGTCACTGGTATGTGCGAAGCCATCGTACTTATTAGATAAAGCTTTAATCACGCTACGATGTGCCGGATTTTCACTATCCAGCTCGAGAAATGCTTTCTGCAACTGCAGGAAGGTTTTTTCATCCAGCTGGCTGCTGGCTGAAATATTATAGGGTGGCAGTGGTGGGGAGCTATAGAGTATACGTACACCCTTATTCTTCCATTTGAATGCTTTGGTGTCTTTGAGGATACCTGCATCAAAATCACGATTCAGTACAGCACGTACGATATTGTCATAATGACCCAGAAATTTATAGCTACCCAGTTTTTCCAGTGGCATATCCGCACCAACCACTACCGCGCGTTGCAATAAAGCCGCCTCATCACCAAAAGCAAAAGATTTACCTTCGAGATCTGCCACTGTTTGTATTGGGCTGTCATCACGCACCACAATCATCAATTGAAAGGATGCCTTCTTGTTGGTCACGGTTTTAGCAATCAGGCGAGTTTCGCCTTTTTCATGCGAGCGTATATAAGCCACGGGGGTCAGGTAAGCCAGATCAACTGTTCCCTGGACAACATTATTAATAGCACCAGCCATATCGGCAGATAACCTGAGCACGACAGGTCGATTGAGTTGTTCGCTCAAGTAATTGGTTAATGGCGTTAAACGCTTGTGCATAACAGCGGGGATATCCATCGCTACAGAGCCGAATCGTATTGGCTCTGGCGCCTGTTCCGCCGCTATAACCGGAGATATGCAAAGCTTGCTCAACATGAGCAAGCAAGCCGGGATCATTATCCTGGATCTGATTTTCATACTAAACCCTTTCGGTGAATCAGTGACTACATATAATATTCAAGTAATTCAATGATTTATATAATGGACGTAGATTGAATCTATTTCATTCTTCTCTCATCATCTATATATCGTCAAAAACATTGTCATCTGTAGAAGTTTCGACTGTATAAGCAGGCCTGGTCAGCCCCTGGGCTTTGAAACAACAAGGTAGTTATTACATACAGTGGTTTTTTTCGAAAACTCAATGTATTACTGAATACTTAAGTCCGGTTTTTGTTCTTCGGTCAATATATGGCTCCGGAATACCGTTACAGATCCCGAGAAGAATGCCCGGCAAGACACTGGCAAATGAGAAATGCTATTTTTCCACCGATGAAGAATCGACTTTCTGATGCTGAACCTGTAACCACCGTAAATATAATGCTTGACAAGTATCTGATACAGGTATATTGTTGATGAAGTTACAGATTTTGTTATTGGCATTTTTGGTTGTTCCCTTCGTGTTACCCCCCTGATACCCTGTTTCATTTTTGTATACGACACTATTTTTTAAAATTATTAAGGTAAAATTTATATGACAACAGGTACAGTAAAGTGGTTTAACGAATCCAAAGGTTTTGGCTTTATTTCTCAGGACGGCGGTGGAGATGACGTATTCGTACATTTCAACGCAATCCAGGGCACAGGTTTCAAAACTTTAAATGAAGGCCAGGCAGTTACTTTTGAGGTAGAAAATGGCCCCAAAGGTCTCCAGGCAACAAACGTTACCGCCTAGGCAACATCTCATCGGATAATGCCGATACGAAAAATCCCGCTTCGGCGGGATTTTTTTTGCTGTTTTTTTGATTATTGTACTTCTATACTGTCAATAAGACACAATGATGAGTAGCCATTCATACTGTATTGATTTCGTCAAAATCGAGTGCCGCAAGAATTTTGTTAAGGCGGCCCTGCTCACCCGACTCTTGTGCTGTCAAGCTATTTGCCTGGTTAACTTTACGGATAATGGCCTCAATTCGATCTATATACGCCCGGTTACAATCAGCTATTTTTTCCTTAAGTAACGCCAGAAACAAGGGAATTTCATCAGGAGATTTGACCCAGGTTTCAATGTAAAGCCCCTCTTTTTCATTTATTTTTGGAGAAGTAGGATGTTTTTTCAAAAGCGCGTTTAAATCACTACACCAATCTGCGGGTGCCTTATGTGACAGTTTAAAAAATATATCAATATACGGCTCTTTTCTGATGATCGGTGGTCGCCTCTCATCAATGCCAATAATTTTAAGATCACTGATACCTTCCACTCTATTGACCTCTATAAATATCTACAAAATACATACGTCTTATATACCTGATTAAAAATAATCATACTCAAGAAAGCAAAGCACATGTGAAATAGAATTGAAAAACCTGCCAAACATCTTCAATGCTTACTTCAAGAATTCATATCTTTTTAAGAATAAGCAATATGAAAAGAGAAAAAAATTATCGCGACATGTCATTGGCGAGAAAACTCTTGGTCTCTTTTTTTGTTTTTTTCGCAGCTTTCTTTTCTTTTTGCGTGAGTGCAGGCTTCTTCTTGCCCTCTTTATTACTTTTTTGTTCTCTACCCATAGTCTTTACTTCCTGTCATTTAATGTGGGGTCCGCGGCTCTTCATGCGAACATAATGTGCAGAGTTTGATAGCAGACTATTTGACGCCGCCTGCCTGTACTCAATATCGGAGAGAGATATCTGGTATACACGTGTGATGATTACCACAGAATTATCTCAATAGAGTGCACAGTATAAACCATGCGTCCTCTACTGTAACATATAACCAGCATCAGACTTCATTTATTTACCCAGGCAGAGATTTAGAAATAATAGCGTTATTTTTTAGTAACATGGCCGGAGCGTGAATAGACAAACATTCTTGTTGAACATATGTCGATATATTAAAACAGGCATCAAGATGTTTTTGAAGCATCAGACCTGATCACAGATATTAATCTCCAACATAAAAAATATCACTCGCATACAGCATTCACAAACCTTACGAATATCAATTGTGAAAGAAATCTTATGCATCGGTTTTAGAGTCAATATGAAAAGTTTAAATTTCCGGGCTATCATTAAAACTTCCAACCATACATGAGCAGCCCTGCCAACATAGCAGCAACATAGTACACTTGATAAAACCATGCACAGACCCCATATATAAATTGTAATGCTGATGAATTCTATAATCCCCATTTCCGGTTTTTCAGAACCCTTTAGTTCCATGAGTCATCTTTTTGCTGCCGGGCTATTCCTGTTACCAGGCGCACGACTAATTTATCTTGGACGAAACTCTCCAGTAAAGATCGCTTCATATGGCGTATTTGTATTTTCAAGTATCTTTTTGCTTTCGATGAGTGGCGTGTTTCATTTGCTGAACCCGCAAGGTGCTGCCCGTGAAGTACTACAACGGCTGGATCACGCAGGAATATTTTTTCTTATTGCCGGCACTTTTACCGCGGTACATGGTGTATTGTTTCGTGGTGTCTGGCGATGGGGTATGTTGTTATTGATATGGGCAATCGCTATCAGTGCTATCACGCTCAAAACCATCTATTTCCATGATCTTTCGGAATGGTTGGGACTGTCTCTTTACCTGGGTATGGGCTGGCTAGGTGCAATTACTGGTATACTACTAACTCGTCGTTATGGTTTTAGTTTTATTAAATACCTGATCTATGGTGCACTGGCATATACCGCCGGCGCTATCGTGGAGTTCATCCATATGCCCGTGTTGATTCCTGGAATCATTGGCCCACATGAATTATTTCATGTCGCTGTCCTCATCGGGCTTGGGTATCATTTTGCCTTTGTACTGAACTTCAATACATTGACCTTACCTGATTTAGCTACTCAACCCAAAAGCTAATAAGTAAGGCAGAATCTACTGACCTGTACTTGTTGACTTAGATTTCGACTGTAAGATACTACAACCCGAAATCAACAGGGCTGCAATCCCGAAATAGCCATCGGGATCAACCCTGTTGACATAGAAGGCTTTACTTCTTTTCTTCAGACGTTGCTGGTGCTGCCGGGGCCACTGGTGCATATGGATAAGCATAGGGTGCATAACCACCGTAGGGATAGCCGTAACCACCGTAGGGATAGCCATAACCTCCATAGGGGTAGCCATAACCATAGTAAGGATGACCGTAGCCGTAACCGCTGCCACTACCGCGACCACTCATATTAAAGGACATATTGCCGTCACCCCAACCATCACCAAAACCATTCCAGGGTCCACCACCATAACCAGGGCCCCACCAGGCCTGTGCAGATGACAGAGGTAAAACAGAAGTAGCAGCAATAGCTGAAGCAGCTATAAAGGATTTAAGTTTGATCATGATTATCTCCTGATAAGATTTCAATCGTTGAACCTGAAAAACACACTTACAAAGAAACAAAGCGATAAAATATTAGTATAATCTAATATTGTCAAGTGCTCAGGATTAGTTTTCTATTAAAATTTTTTTATTGATTTAAAATTATTTTTATCGCAAATAGAAATTTAATAATTTTAAATATAAATTAACTCCAGGTGGGATGGAATGTGCGTGAAAGCGCAGTTTGGCCGTTTTGGTCTGATTATGGTTACATGAGAGCATGGGTATGGGCGCTATCGGCCAGAAGCGATCATTCAGACCTATGCTTACTGATTAAAAGCAGACACTCAACGTTCGCAATATCCGACAATTTTCAGCAGTGATAAAGTTGTACTGGCGTAGGTGCTTGCAACATTTTAAGTGCCGCCGAAAATTTTTCAAGCTGATTGTATTTGTTAGGCAATTTTATGTGTTTAGTGTGCTACGCCCCCAGGGGCCATGATACGGAGAAATTTCTAGTCATTTGTTTTCTTTGTTAAGCGCTTCACTAATCAGTGCTTCCATTTCTGCAAAGCTTCTTTTTCCTCGCACAATTTTTCCATTTATGAAAAAGGTTGGTGTTCCGGTTACATCCAAGTCTGTCTTCGCTGTTTGCTGTTGATTTAATATGTCATCTAACAACTTTTTATCACTAATACATGCAAGAAACTCCTCTGAATTCAATCCAAGTGAAGTTGCTTGCTTAACAAATATGGCATCTCTGTTCTTGGCCTGATGCCAACTTGCTACTGTGGAAAAAAGCGCATCAAGCATTTCGTAATATTTATCACCTGCGCATTCAGTCGCACGAGCCCCGTGTACTGCTGCCCCGCCCGTTGGGAAATGGCGATAAATAAAACGAACTGTACCCGCGTCAATGTAATGCTTCTTAATTTCAGGAAAAACATGTTTATGAAAGCGTAGACATTTACCACATGTTAAAGATCCGTATTCAATTATAGTGACTGGCGCTTGGGTATTACCAAGTGAAATTTCCTCACACGAGGCTGTTGAAGCCATTAAATTACTTGCAGCGAGAATAATGATGAATTTCATCCAAATTTTACTTATTGTCACTACATACTCCTTAACATCTTGGCAATAATCTGAGACTTGGGTGCCTAACAGTATAATAACCGAGGACCCTGCTTATTCGTAATTCTGTGGACTTAGAACGTCTAAATCAAGTCAATTTTATCAATTAGAGGCTTCGAATGACCAATTTAAGGCAGGTTATACCCTGATTTTCTCAATGGCAGCTTCGGGTCGTAAGTACTCATTCAAGAAATTGTTTAATATGTCTCTGTACGGCCAAAAGAAGACGAAACCGCATTTCTTGTAAAGGTCTTGAATGTCGCAACTTAAGACATTCATAAAAGAATGAAAACTGCACCGCGCGAGTTCCAGCTTTACGAGCGGGAGCCGTGTTAGGCCGAGACTTCCGCCCGGCTCAAGTCGCACGTGCCGCGTTGAGTCAGGTGGGCTGGGCGGGACTAGATGTTGCGCCTAGCTTGTCACGCCCAAAGCATCACGTACCTACACTCCGACCCAACCTTCATCCTAGAAACCGAGTTCGCGACATCTCGCTGTCAAGCTATTGGGGCACCAGCGCCTTGTCTCTCTACAGTTTCCCCAGGTGTTGCTTTACCCAGCCCCTGATAAATTTCATGTGCCGATCATAATAGTAGTCATCCAGCCATGCATCACCCATGTGTTTGCGCATCATCAGGTGGAACCCGAGTAGCTCGAATTCACGGATCATGACAAACGCCGGTAACAGCGCCTTCTCCTCGCGTGACAGTTTGCGTACACTGGTATAGCCGCGCAGGATGGCACGCCATTGCGGTGCCGCCTCGTCACTCCGCATTGTCCACCACAGTGTGGCCAGGTCATAAATCCGCCAGCAGTAACCACTCCAGTCAAAATCGATCAGGGTTACTTTCCCCTCAGGCGACAAAATGACGTTACCGGTATGCAAGTCGCCGTGACATAGGCCAAAGTTCAGTGACCCCGCTGGGGCGTTATCTAGCAGCACCTGTAACCGATTAGCTAGCCGGTGCAGGTAGACGAGGTCTTTACCTCGATTCACAAACAGCGGCGCAAGTCCTTCGAGGGTTTCCGTGACGAGGAAATCAAAGGACATGCTCCAGCGCTGCGCCGGCGGCTGAAACTGATCAGCCGCGTCATGCAACCTTGCAGCAAGTTCTCCCAATTGCCACATGTTAGTGTTGCGTTGACCGGGACTCCAGGTCAAGTGTCGACCTGGCAGGTAACCAAACAGCGCTCCGTAGCGGGTACCCTCCGGTGTCTGTATGGAGATATAGCGCTGACCCTGTTTATTTCGCTTCGGCACCACGGCGCTGACCTTGCGTCGTTTCAAAAACTCGAGGAAACGTAGCTCGTCAGCGAAATCGGTCTCGGGCCACCAGTCCTTGCGGTTCAGGCGGAAAACATAATCCTGGCGCTTGCCCTTGATAAAGAAATTATCGTTGCAGTTGAGCGCCAGGATCCTGCAGTCACTCGCACCAATCGCCGGGTAGTGGCGCTGGATAACTTTCAGCAGAGCATCAGGGCGGAGAATAGAGTGTTGAACCTTGATCATGTCACTGCCCCTGTTGTTATTGTTCGTTCACAGGTTTTTGGCCATAGATATAATACTGGGTTGTATTATGCCATACACCTTTATCAGTAACGTGTTTATCAACTTCAGCCTCATAGATTTCCTGGGCTTTTTTCAGCTTCTCTTCAGGGACATCCTTTAGCGGATGAGGATATTGCCCAGGAGAGTAAGAGTCTATTGTGATTGGTGGGCCTTTGGCGGCTTCTTCACTTATATAGTGCCCATTTTCAACTGTCTCAAACCGAAAGTTATCAAAACCGGCAAGCTCAATAAGCTCACGTGCATTGTCAGGATCACCCGCCGGGATATTGCAGTTAAATGTTATACCTACTTTTGCCAGCGCACGGCGAGCACCACCACCCCAAAAAAGTTCTGCAGAAGGCGTTGCATTAAAACCAACCACCCCACCCGGCTTCAACAACTCGTACCAGTGACGCAGTGTCGCCTGCAGGTTACTCATCCAGAATATGGCGTTGGCACAATAAATCCGATCAAAGCTGCCTGGTGCAAAGTCGAGGTGTTCGCCATCGGCAAACCTGAACTCAAGATTTTCCAGCCCGGAAGCAGCCAGTTTTTCATTGCACTTGTCGAGCATGCCACGTGAAATATCCACACCGATAACCTTCCCGGCAGAACCTACCTGCTCCGCGCAATGAAAGGCGATCGTCCCCGTGCCGGTGGCAATATCCAGCACATGCCCGCCGAGTTCTGGCGGCCAGTACTTGACCGTGGTCAGGGCAACGTCACGATGCCACTCACTGTTGTCATAGGTTTTGCTGCGCTCATCGTAAGAGTCGGTAATTGTGCGATGGTATGCCGTGCGATCTGAGACGCCGTTATATATAGGTAAATAAACAGAGTAAACAAAATTTTTCAGTGTTGCCCAGCTGGAGTAGCCGTATTCACGGGCGACAATGCGCTGCGCATCGTTAATGGAAAAGCTGTTGGCCAGTATCTCGGTATCAGACCTTCCATTGTAAGAAGTATCACTGTTGCGCAGGCGTTCACAACAAGCGGTGTCGCCCTGCCGGTGAAGCGCGCGCAGTGCCTTCGCTTCTTTTTTCAGAAACTCGAGGTTTGGCTGTTTCGGTAGTGATTTCATGGAAATCCTCCTTTCGTAATTCCTGTTGGCCGCGAGACAGGTAGAAAGAAGGACATAATGTATGTCGTTTAATGATAGGTGGGGATCATCCCCTTTCCGCGGACCCAGCTGTGCCCTAGCGCACTGAGTCCAGTATAGCACAAAGGCACGCGGTGGGAAGCCGAAGGTTCCGATCTCTTGGGACCGGTTTATTCCAGCATATTCCTCATTATGCTCTTCAGCGTGCCTTGCCGGTTTTTTATGATATTGTTCTGCATGGGCTGCTGTAGCCTTTTCATTGCGTCGTGGAGTTACAACTGGAGTTGTTGCGACATGTCCTGCGCGTACCTGCTGAGCCTGCCTGCCATATCAAGGGTGGCTTTCACGTCTGCATTTTTAGAGCCTTGCCCTTACCGTTCCAATGTCCACCTTGCGCGCATTTCCTGCCCTTCCGAAAATAGGCTCGAATGACCGATGTGGGTCGTTACCAGCTGCTCGGACCAATTAAATTCAAGCTCTTTTTTACCTGGATGCCGGCATTCGGTCAAGAGCCGCCCATCGACAGCTTGACTGCTCCCAATCATTAGCTGACCTTCAGCTTTCTCAATGCGAGCCTGATGCCACCCTATAGCAGCCATTCGATAAAGCTATGTCGAGATTTTTCTGCGTATCGAAGCAGACATTCAGGGATTAACGCACGCATGAGGCACCCAGTGAACCGAGCCCTGTGCGGTTCACTGAGTCGCTTCTCCATAGCCGGTGCCTGCATCGACAGGAATCAGAATTTCGTTCCGCCTCAAGAACCACGGCATAAAAGGAGGGTTGTATCGAGCCCATATCGGCTTGCCCACAATGCTAAGGCCCATTCTCTCAATCCATGACTCCAGTTCCACCTTGTATCGCAGGTAGCCCTTCTCGCTCCAGAAACCGGAGTAGCGTACTGCGGCCATCCGTCGAGCTGGAACCTGGCGCAATGTGACCTTTGGGTCATCTGGTTCCGGAATGTTTTCCATAGTATACGAGGCTGGCATCATGAAGCTTACAGCCCACTTTTCTTGAACACGCTGCTGTCCTACGGGTGCCGTCATCTGAATCTTCTCTCCCATCGGCTGTTGGGAAACGGGTGTAGTCATAGCCACTTTGGCGCGCGACCGGTTGTCGCCGGAGATATACCGGAAGAGCCTGTTGAATGCGTTGCTTCCGGCCTCTTCCAGATCTCCTTCCATAACGGTTTCGGCGAGGATGTGTGGTGCATAATCGCGGATCTCAAACTTGTTTTCTTGTTTTACAATGGTGTATGCCGCCTCTTCGATCGCCATGGCATTCATCCCTCCACTGAGTATGATCGTGGCTGCAAATACAGTTCGAATTGAGCGTTTCATCATCACCTCTTTGATAATTTATATATTCGCCCAACGCCTCAATAACCAGCGCTAGTTACGAGCGTCCGGTGCCGTATGCGCATAGTTAATTGACTTGTCAGGTGCGCCTGCCAACATAATATTTTTCATTTCCAACCTTGAATCCAGTTGTCCTTGTTTTTTAGCTCCTTCCATTCTATTGGTTTTAAGCGACTGGATAAAACGGCCTCGATTAAGCAATGAACAACGTCACCGCCTTCATCGAATTCTAGTTCTGTTACAAGAAAATGCTTCTCTTTCTTAGTTGGATTAACGGCAGTCCATTTACTATGGAGCAATTTCCTAGGATTAATCTTATTCACCGACACTCCCTAACTGTCACCTAACGATTAAGCTCATGTGACCCAAAAGCAAGCAAAGCGACGCTTTTGGTGGTCAACTGAAGTGCCTTGTTAGTGTGCATTAATTGACACCCAATTTATTTTTACGTTCTTCAGTGAACTCCCACCATTTTTTAGGAGAACCACCTTCCATATACCGTACAGCTGAAATAAAAATATCAATAACACAAGGATCATGTTTCTGATTGGTTAGTTTACAAAGCTTGTTATACATTATATAAGGATCTTTACCAATTAATTGTTTAGGGTTATTTATGCCGATAATATTAAAGTCTTTTTCAGTAGCCTTACCTACATTTGGTATTTCTTTGAAGTTTTTAATATTAACTCTCGACATTGTTTTCTTTTGACACCCTAACGGTTGTATTAGATTCCTTTTTTGCGACTATTGAAAATATATGCCATTGATGTAGCTCTCCGTCAGGAGTTTTACCCGATGACCTATACTCAATGAAGGATTCGATCTTAAACCCCTTAAGCCAGCGCATAATCTTCTCTTCAGATGTAACTAGGACATCAGGCCAATAAGCTTCTTTATTATAGTTAGGCCCAGCCATTGTATCTTCCAGACCAAGGAACGATCCAGAAAATACACCATTTGGTAATAATGAATTCGTGATTTTTTGCCATACCCCACTAAATTCATCTTTAGGGCGGAAGAATAAACTAGCATCTGCCACTATCAATGAAGCACTCGGATATTCAAACGTAGTAAAAGAGGCCTTTGATAGTAATACTTCTCTATCATCTCTGAATCTTTCACGACAACGCGAGATTGATTCTTCTTCTATATCGAAAGCATGGACAAGAAAATCTTGAGAACGAAGGAATGTAATATCGCTACCAGCTCCACACCCGCAATCAATAGCCACCCTATCACCTTCAACTAGATTGACAGCCACCCAAAGATCATTCCGAGTTTCACTATCTGCTGTGGCATCGAAGTATTTTTGAATTTCTTTGGATGGCATCTCTTTGCCCTTACAGGAATCTAACGTTCACTTAACCAGCGGAGGTGCGACAGCACCGGAGTCTGGTTGAAGTGTTTGTTAGGGCAGTTCATTATAATTTTGGCGCTTTATCACATTTACTAGCTCTTTCAGCTAGTTCTTTTACCCAGCCACCCATGCACTTAACACTACCATTCGAAACAACACAGCTACCATTTTGCTCATTTGAACAATACACGTTTCCATTATGGGTTATACACTCACCTGGACCTGTCCATATACTTTGATTTTTTTCTATGATTCCACCGCCAGGGAATTGTGAACAATACACATTACCTTTGGCAGTTATGCATTTTCCAGCGCCACAATAAGCCGTTTGATTATGAATGATAACTTGGCCATTTATGTACTTAGAACAATATGCATTGCCATTAAGCTCAACGCAACTGCCTTTGTCACAATAAGTATTTCCATTGATGGTTATACAATCGGCAAATACAGAAAATGTGGTAAATAGACTTAATATAATGAATAGTGATTTCATATCCTTCTCTTGTAGCCCTAACAGTAGTATTAACGAGACCCCGTGTCTCGTTATACATTTACAACTAGACTTCGTTATAACATTAAATTTATCAGTGAAACAATGATATAGCGTTTTTCTGTCCTGTTATACATCTCAGGTAAATGTGACACATCAAAAATGGAAGATTTGATGGATTAATGAGAAGTTTCCATTAATAATTTGCCCTGCCAGGACGAGACAACGTCCGCTACTGACCAACATTCAAGAACAACCGCTAATGGTATATTGGAGGCCATGTAATAGGATTATCGAATCGTCTGCTTTGAGGTGGAAGCCGCCCATTATCAGCCGCACTTCCAACAGTAGCCTTGGGTCGAAAGAGGTCGTCAGCGGCCATATGCTTACAAAAGTAGCAAAACTTTAGTTACATGCACATGAATAACGTACAAGAATGAGTCAAATAATTTAATTCCAAATATTCACCTGTCTATTACTTTAAATTCAATTTTCTGGCGTTTACCAATGCTAGATGTAATGATTTTGCAGGTCGAAATTCATACCCACCTGTCATAATTATAAATTAGTTATATCACTTTGATTATTTCCGTCTTACTAGCAAGTACTAATAACCAAATTATCAGTGATCGCACATACAAACCAGGAGGAAGTTATCAATTTAATAAATTGGATTAATTATGTTGAAACAAACGTGCAAGTTGCACGATTAATAATGCAATTTACATATTCGTAAACTTTTTCATATTTGTACAATTAAAATATTTTACAGAAAATCAATCTATTACGTGCATGGCATCAATCATGCTCTTACTTGAATACAACATTCAAAAAGGAGAGTGATATGAAAATAATAATCAGAACAATAATATGCTTGCTAATGACTATCCTGTTACCAGCCCATTTTGTGTACGCAAACCTGCCGAAGAATATAACGACCGCATTCCCGTCTGCCAAAATTACATCAACCGGCATCGTACTCAATGCACCTGATATTGCCGAGAATGGCGCTGTTGTCAATATAAGTATTAAACAGATATCTCTGCATAAGGAAAATTTACATGTCAGGGAAATCTGGCTATTCGATCAATTCCGGGAATCGCCGATTGCTCATTACAAACTTGGACCCTATGCGCTGGCTGAAGGCATATCTTCACGTTACAAACTCATACGCAGCAGCGTAGTGTACGCCATTGCTCTTTTAAGTGATGGCAGCATGATCAGTGGCAGTAAGCTCATAAAAGTCACCATAGGTGGATGCGGAGGTGCAAGTACCATAGTAGGTCACTATGATGCTTCACCTGCTTATAATCTTACCCCAACTTATGCAAATAGATCATCTGTCAATTTATCCGCCATACGTCAATCCGCTTCTTCCGCTTTTAACGCTGAAAAGTACGCCCACATCGAAAGTAACGGTATTATTCAGGCAGCAACAGAACCTGTATCCACTTTCAGTGTTGATGTGGATACTGGAAGCTACAGTAATATCAGACGTTTCCTGCTGAGGCAGGGTCAGCTTCCTGTTACAGATGCTGTCCGTCTTGAAGAAATGATTAATTATTTCTCATATGATTATCCACAACCTGATAATCTTGAGACCCCCTTCACTATCACCACTGAAGTGGGTCCAAGCCCATGGAAATACGGAACCCATCTATTGCAAATAGGTGTACAAGGTTACCAGGAGAACCGCCATGAGCTACCCGCCGCTAATCTTGTGTTTCTGATTGACGTATCCGGCTCTATGCGTAGCCATGACAAGTTGGGGCTAATTAAATCATCCTTACGCATGCTTACACGACAGCTAGGTGAACAGGATCGCATTGCCATCGTTGTCTATGCCGGCGCATCAGGTGTGACGCTTGATACAACACGCGCTGATGACACTAACCGCATTGCCAATGCATTGAATAGTTTAACAGCAGGTGGCTCTACTAATGGTGGCGCAGGTATACAACTTGCCTATGCCATGGCGCAAAAGTCATTCATAAAAAACGGTATAAACCGGGTTATTCTGGCCACTGATGGGGATTTTAATGTCGGCACAGTTAATCATCAGGCATTAATCGATTTGATAAAGAAGCAGCGTAAATCTGGCATCACGCTAACGACTTTAGGTTTTGGTGCAGGCAACTATAACGAGAAAATGATGGAACAATTAGCAGACCATGGTGATGGTAATTATGCCTACATCGATACACTACATGAGGCGCGTAAAGTGCTTGTTACTCAATTGGCCAGTACTTTATTTACAATAGCAAAGGATACAAAAATACAGGTGGAATTTAACCCGGCAGTTGTTGCGGAGTATCGTTTAATCGGATATGAGAATCGCCTGTTACGTAAAGAAGATTTTAAAAACGACAAAGTTGATGCTGGTGATGTCGGTGCAGGACACTCTGTAACAGCTCTCTATGAAATTACCTTCGTCGACAGCAAAGTAAAAAGTATTGAACCATTGCGTTATTCTGATGTGAAGAAAACAGAAAGTCATCAGAGTGAAATTGCTTTTGTTCGCATGCGCTTTAAAGGACCCAAAGGTGGCATAAGCAGGGAATTAAAACATCCTGTTTACCGGATTAAGGTGCAAGATGACATCAACCGTAGCAGTGACAATTTTCGCTTTGCAGCCGCTGTAGCAGCCTTTGGCCAGTTGTTACGTCATAGCCCGCACGTCCAGACAATGAATTATAACCAGGTGCATCAATTGGCGAAACAATCTCTGGGGGATGATGAAAAAGGTTATCGCAAAGAGTTTCTTGACCTTATCGATACGGCTAATTCATTATGAAAAATAAATATATTGATCTCATGACCTCTATAGCCATAGTACTTTGCGCCATGTTGACTATTGATTCTGTTTCGGCATCAAATCAACCAATGACGGCAGAGGAACTGGAGGAATGGTTCAACTCTGATGAAGTACCTGTTGACCCGTTGAAGCTGATAAACGAAGGCAACCTGGTATTCCTCAAACAGGAACCTGAACGCAAAGCCCATCAGGCAAAACATATTCTTACTATATTGCCTGATAGCCTGCACAATGGATGGGTGATGCTGGAGCAATGCCATGAAAACCTTGACGTCATGCCATCGGCACAGGTGGTTTTTATCGGCAAGCGTGTCCGTAACCTGGAGATCATATCCAGCAATCATATCAGCAAGGCATGGATCAGGGATGACACTATACAACTTAAAAATATAGCCAGGCATGCACGATTGTGTCTACGAGTAGAAACAAAAGCATTATACAAACATGCCAATGGTCAGTATTCTTTGCGCATCGGGCCGTATCAACGTAAATTTCTCGATGGTTATTTTCCGATGAATCTACAGCTGACAATAAATTATCCAGAAGACATACTAACGTTTAAGCACCTCACTCCAAAGACACAAGACGGTTTTTCTATAGAAGAAAATATCGACTCGTTAAAGATAAGCGCCCTGTTTGAAGGCCGCTTGAATCTGGATATTCTTTTTAATGAGAAGCCGCTGTAATTTAACGAGTAAATTAGATGTTTTTGCAGATCTGTCAACCTTACTTTGAAACCACAGCTATTTGCATTTTTCAGCCCGTATTTACCCATAAAGAATCTTGATGCCCAAAATAAGCAGAAAAATACCAAAGAATAGTTTGAGTTTTTTTGATGATACTCGGTGTGTGATACGTGCACCGAGCGGTGCAAATAAAGTACTCGCCACAATAATACTGAGAAATGCCGGGATATTCACAAATCCAATACTCCATGCGGGTCGATGCTCAACCCCCAGACCGGCAATGATATAACCAGTCACACCTGCCATTGCGACAGGTAATCCTATTGCAGATGAGGTTGCGACGGCTTTACGGATTTCCATATTACACCAGGTCAAAAATGGCACGCTCATCGAGCCGCCACCGACACCCATCAGGGAAGACATCGTGCCAATCAAGGTTCCAGCGGCAAACATACCGATAGTTTGAGGTAAATGCCGGTGAGGTCTGGAAATATTGCCAAACATCATTTGCGCAGCAACAAACAACATAAAAATACCAAAGATAATCCTTAGATCCTCTCCTTGAATCATTTTTGCTACAACTGCACCAAGCAAGCCTCCAACAATAATGCCCGGCGTAATTTTTTTGAATACTGGCCATTGAATAGCCAGATGCTGCTGATGTGCACGGATCGATGAAATTGAAGTAATCACAATAGTCGCAAGAGACGTACCAATAGAAACATGCATTAAAACGTCGATACTTATCGCTTGGCTATTGAAAATCAGCGCCAGAACTGGAACGATAATAATTCCTCCGCCAATTCCCAGCATGCCCGCAAGACATCCCGCAATGGCACCCATACCCAGCAATATCACGGTATCCAATATTTCATCCTTACGATTATCGTTTGTATTACACCTGCCTGAAACAGTCCTCTGGTTTTCCGAGCGCATAATCTGGGAAAAAGCTTTAACAAGATAATATCAACAAGTTAGAATAATATATACAATGCCTCCCAAATGATGAATGTTAAATGAGACCACCAGTTCGCACTCGAAACTGAAAACAACTTATAATAAAAATTAGCTTCCCGCATGAAGATTGATACATTTCATCACAATTACACTATTCTTGTTTTTCTGATAGAATGATTTATGAAAAATATTGCTGTTTTCGTTGATGTACAAAATATTTATTACACCACCCGACAAGCTTATGGTCGTCAATTTAATTACCGTAAACTATGGCAGCTTCTCAGTTCCGAAGGAGAAATTACCCAGGCGACGGCCTATGCCATTCAGCGCCATGATGAACAACAATTGAAATTTCAGGAAGCGCTGAAGCATATTGGTTTCACAGTAAAACTTAAACCGTTTATCCAACGTAGCGACGGCTCAGCCAAAGGCGATTGGGACGTGGGTATTACTATTGATATTTTGCAAGCGGCCAAAGAGGTAGATACGATTGTATTACTCTCTGGTGATGGCGACTTTGATCTGTTGCTGGAAAAAATAAAAAACGACTATAATGTCAGCGCAGAAATATATGGTGTCCCGTCACTGACTGCCAGATCGCTGATTGAAGCTGCCAGCCACTATCATCCTATTGAAGAAGATTTATTACTCTGACTCGAATGAGACTTACTTATGGCAATGAGTGCTTTCTTTTAAATAAATTATTCGCTTCAAAACCTTCACCATTGAAAAATATGGTATTAATGAGTATCACTCACCTATTTTTTGTATGTATATAAATACTAAACTGTGATAAGTTTCACATATATACATCATTCTCCTCACTATAATTTATTAAAACAATAACACGCATCTAGCAGGGAGAGGCACATGCAATTACCGATCAATTCATTTCATCTGACAAGGACTATTACCCGGACATATCTCGCAGTATTCATCTCACTCATGGCTGCTCCAGCAGTACTCGCGCAATCAGCTGCTACACCATCTGACAAGCCAATAATAAGCAATGCAGATCAGGCTATTTCGCCCGTTCGCCGTATTAAGCGCAATGATAACCAGAAACATCGCCGACCACCTTTGTCTTCTAATTATCGCAGCATCGATGGTAGTGGTAATAATCTTGATCATGCAGAAATGAATGCGGCCAACACGGCGTTAATGCGTGCTATGCCGGCTAAGTATCTCGATGGTGTCTCGCAAATGGTGGGACAAAATTACCCTAACCCTCGATCAGTAAGTAATGCTATCAATGACCAGCTGCAGGACCAATCACTAACCAACTCACTCAAAGCCAGTGATTTCCTTTGGCAATGGGGACAATTCGTTGACCATGATGTTGATCTGACAGATGGCGTCAACCCACCGGAACACGTGAATATTGTTATCCCTGCTGGTGATCCCTATTTTGACCCAGACGCGACAGGTACTGCCGAAATGCTTTTTAACCGTTCGATTTATCACACGGACACAGGCACTGGTAGCGACAACCCCAGACAGCAGTTCAATGAAATAACGGGGTGGATTGACGGATCACAAATATACGGATCTGACGAAGAACGCGCGATAGCATTACGCACCAATGATGGCACAGGTCAATTACGGATGAGCGATGGAGAGCTGTTACCTTTCAATACGGATGGACTGGCCAATGCTGGGGGTACCAGTGCCTCTCTCTTTCTTGCGGGTGATGTACGCGCCAATGAGCAAATAGGACTGACGGCGCTACATACCCTGTTTGTCCGCGAGCATAACCGCCTGGCTGCCAATATAGCCGCACGCAAACCTTCGCTGACAGGCGAACAAATCTACCAGCGCGCACGCCAGAAAGTGATCGCGATACTACAAGCCATCACCTACAACGAATTCATACCTGCACTGTTAGGCAAGGGCGCACTCGCTCCATACCGTGGATACAATCCCAGGCTCAATGCATCTATCATGAACGAGTTTTCTACTGCCGCATTCCGCCTTGGCCATACGTTAGTGAGCCCTACTCTGTTACGACTGGATGCCGAGAATAATGAGATCACTGCCGGACATTTACCTGTTCGGAACGCTTTCTTTGCACCCCATCGCCTGATAGAAGAAGGCGGCATTGAACCGGTATTACGCGGACTTGCCAGTCAAAAATGCCAGGAACTGGATGTCTATATCGTAACAGATCTGAGAAATTTTCTGTTCGGCTCACCCGGACAAGGTGGCTTTGATCTGGCTGCATTGAATATACAACGTGGTCGCGATCATGGACTGCCACGCTATAATGATGCGCGTGAATCGATGGGCCTGACACGCATGCAGGAATTTTCCGACTTGAGCTCCGACCCAGAGGTCCAGGCGCGTTTACGGAACATATATATAAGCGTCGATGATATTGACTTCTGGATAGGCGGTCTGGCAGAGAATCACATCAATGGATCATTGACGGGAGAGCTATTTTTCACCGTCCTGAAAAAACAGTTCGAGTCCTTACGTGACGGGGATCGCTTCTGGTACCAACACGCTTTAACTGGCAATGAATTGCGTTCTGTTAATAGAACACGCCTGTCTGACGTTATTAGGCGTAACACTACTATCAAACGCGAAATACCTCGAGATGTGTTTCACACTAAAGCATATTAGGCTGTCAAAATAGATGTTGTGGTCGATATAATCGGGGAAATGCACGATCAATATTTTGAAATTGAGTACTTTGCCATCTTGGCTGAGCGTTTGCTGCCAGCCTGATACTGGCAGCAAACAACTCAAAACGATACGCGTTAATCCTGTTTTATCATTTTAAATAATTCATCTTTAAGGCTCAGGCGCTTTTTCTTGACTTCTTCCAGGTAATCATCGGACGTGTTTTCTACACCTGTTTCAATCCGATGAACCTCATGATCTGTTTCATGATATTCCTCAAATAGCCGCGCAAAGTGTGCATTACTAAGCTTTAATTCATGAATTTTCTCGCGGTATTCAGGCAATTCATGCACAAGATCGTGCTTTTCATTATACATATTTGTATCTCCTGTTAATGTTCAAGTTTTTCAGCACATGCAACACAGTATTTAGTGTAGGGCAGTAACTCCAGGCGAGATAATGGAATATTTTCACCGCATTCGCTACATGTTAAATAATTTCCAGCCTCAATTCTGTTGAGAGCATCATTGATCATATCCAGTTCCCGCTCAGAGAAGTGCCCCAATGATTCCAGCACTTCATCATTCTCACGCTCAGTGGCTTGCTCTTCCCAGTCTGCGCTCATACCCTCATGTCTGATATCTTTATCAATACCATTAGCTCGCTGTGTTATTTCATCTTTCAAAGCGGATAATTTATTCTTAAAATAATTCAGATCCTGCATATTTACATCCATCTGTTTTTAAAGAAGCACAATATATCATACTATAAAATAACAGAGCGAGAATCCAGATCGATATCATGATCTATGTCAAAATTGCCTGCATTGAAAGCTTAAAAAAGCATTGTCACAACACAGGATTACAAATAAGCGATAAAACATAGTGTAAATCCTGATTGCAATTTTCAGCTGTTTAGTATCAAATCATAGCCATGAATAAGCACTTAGTTTCTTTCCTTACCTGCCTGGCCTTTATGTCGAGCCTGTTATCGGGCTGCGCCAGTCTGTCAAAATATAAGGAACCGCCTAAATTAAACCTGGTAAATCTGGAATTGCTTGAGTCCAGTCCGTTCGAGCAACGCTATCAACTCAAGTTTCGCATACAAAACCCAAATACTGAAAGTATACCTGTAATAGGCATGTACTTTACTCTGGAGGTGAACGAAAAGAAATTCATGACAGGCCTGAGTAATCAATCAATAACCATACCTGCTTTTAGTGACGCCGTCATTGAAGCGACAGGCACAACGACTTTATTTGGCATTGCTCGTCAAATTCAAGGTCTGCAAAGTAGCACTAAAGCATCATTCGCCTATCGATTAAGTGGTAAAATAAGCATCCAGGATCAGGCATTTGGCATACCTTTCGATATAACAGACACATTCAAGCTTGAATAAAAAACCCGGTCAGCACAAATAGCATCTTACTGGTTAGAGTACTTTTTGGTTAATGTGGCTTAGTATAAACTCGTGGTCTGATACAATTTTCACCCTGATCGCTCCATTACACAATCAAGCAACCAAGAGGTGTACTACCATTGATAACACACACCTTTTGTTATAACCATGAGTATCCATTTGTTTATTCTGTTACTACTTGAAGTGATAAAACTCATTATTCAGGTACTCGACTACGCCCGATACTTCCTGTTTACTCCATTCAGCACCAGCCGGCTTTGTGCATCTGCTGACTTGCCCCTGTAATGCAGCCAGGCTTTTGATTTGCTTATTGGGTCTTGAGTATACCGAAGTATCATGACAACCCATACAGCTCTGATCATGCAGTATTTTTCCTGTTAACGCATCGGCATGCACTGTTGTACTACCGAGCACTAAACCTATAATGGGGAAAACGAATCTTTTAAATTTCATTATTGACTCACTGATGTAAATTTAATATTTTTTCTGACATCAATAACTGCTATCAGAACCCGATTTTTTCACATATTAACTCAGTCGCATATAAAGTAGCACTATTATATTGACATCAAATAACATTTTAATCTTACCCATTATCAAGCGATAACAACAGGCTGTCGTCAACTTTTCTATACCCACTTAATCTGTGCTCTTATTGCAGCTAATCTTAACCTGATGACAGCTTATACTTGCTCCACTGAAACAAAGTAATCACTACTTGTAACCCCGAAAACCTCTATATAAACAGTACCGTGAAAATCAGTATAAAATGAAACACTATCACTATCAAAACCTGATAATTCGCTATATCCCAACAATGAAAGACTACTTAAGCTGTAATCATAATAAAGATACAGATCACTATCGCCTGCAAGTGTATCGAGATATACGCTATACAAATACCCGGGCCTGACTTCAATTGCGTATAGATGGGTTTCTCCTGAGTATAATGAATCCTGATAACTGACATCATCGCCTATAAGCGTAAACGTAAGGCCATTAGGGGTAGCAATGTATGCGTGCTCTCCATAACTACCACCGCCACCACAGCCAACTAACAGTACCGAGATGAGTAACCCCGTTATAATGTTCAACTTCATGACATGATCTCCTGCTATTGATGATCATATCTTACGGCCTGGAAACTGAACGAAAGCTGAATAGTTAAAAAATAGAGTCCTTTGTTTACAGACAACCAGCTACACCACCCATCGAAAAAAGTTTTCCCGGTTATTACAGCGAGTCAAAAAATCAGACATTATAATTAAGTGAAAGCCTGTAAATAAAAAACTGCCTGAATATATCTATATTTTAATATTTTCTGCTTCGATAACCTTGGTCAAAGCATCCTCAATCATCGCACGCGCATGTGAAGCCGTATTATTTAAATACGTGTGTAACATAGCATCTTCCGGGCTACGGCTTTCGCACTCTGTGCTGTAACGCTCAAAAGCAGCCAGACTGGTAATGAGTTCTGTAAGATGACGTGGACATTCACATTTGATAGTCGCTGATTGCGTAGCTACACGCGCCAGTGTTTCATCATTGTAACGTCGAGGAGTTGCCAGTTCACTATTGAACACTGAGGAGTCAAGGCTATGCGCCTGATTAAACGTCGCCATTAGCGATTGACAATGATGAAGAATAACGTCGGGATTAACCGGTGCCTGTAATATGAAGCATCTGGATTTTGGTAAACGGCGCAAAGACTCGGTGTTTCCGAAGCGATAGACCAGAATGACATGCAATGCACCCGAATGCTGCATCCACTCGATTATCTGGTTAGCGCTATCCTCATGCAAGGTAGGAATTTCAACCAACAACACCTGTGGTTTAAGTAATCGAATTTCTCTTTCAAAACTGGTTGCGTCTGTAAAACTACCCACGATTTCAAGGTCAGGCATCTTTTCTACTGCATCTTTTATAGTCACCATTAAAGTTTCACCCAGAATTGCAAGATGACAAACTTGACCATCTATCTTTTCAGCTAAACCGGCTTTCGATTGCATGGTCCCAGTAAGGCGGTTTTGCAGATCTTCAAGACTGAGTGAAGCTACCGAACTGATACTGTCCCCCGCATCAACGAGATTTTTTATCAGTGTGAGCCGGGTAATCTGATCCTGACTATACAGGCGCCCACCCGCAGGCGTGCGCTCCGGTGTCACTATGTCATAACGTCTTTCCCAGATGCGCAGGGTATCAGGAGCAATACCAGTCATCCTTGATACCGCTCCAATCTTATAGCCAGGGGATTCTGAATTCTTTTTATTTATCATAATGTTACCTCTGATCCTGTCATGCACCTGAAAAATATTACTATCTTGATCATATTATGTCCATTAATTTATTATACATTAATTTGACAAATTGTAAATGTACAGCTATTGTATATCACATATATTGGACATTATATATCATGCATGTCCAGGAAAATATCATGCTTCAGCCACTCAATAGCCTGAAGGAGTAAATTGCACATGGAAAATTGTTACTGCAAATCATATTAACAGCACATGCAACAGTGAAACTATTGACCGGAGCAATAAAAGAACCCATTAATACCTATATGGACAATATATAAACAACTGAGCGAGTCTGTGCGAGATAAACCGTGTTTATTAGCGTCTACGGGGTACAGACATTTTGAATAGAGCTGGAGAAAAGCTGCCTCGATGAGAAACATGATAGTCATATTAGGAGATCAATTAAACCTGGACAGTGAGGTCTTTAATCGCCTGGATACTGAAAATGACTGTATCTGGATGGCCGAAGTGGCTGATGAGTCAACGCACGTTGGATCTCACAAAGCACGCATTCTTTTATTCCTTTCAGCAATGCGTAATTTCAGCAGGACACTTCGATCACGCGGCTACTGGATCATTTATCATAAACTGGGGACTCATCAACATAAATCGCTGGCATCAGCATTATCTCACGATCTTCGTAAGTATAAACCGCAATCAGTTCGCCTGGTGCAACCAGGTGAGCATCGCATACTCGACATGATAAAAAATACAACCGCCAGCGAACAGATAGATCTGATCGTAGAGAAAGACACACACTTCCTCATCGATCTGGATACCTTTGAAGAATGGACACGTGATGTTAAACAACTCCGTATGGAAAATTTCTATCGACGTGTACGCAGAAAAACCGGCATTTTGATGGAAAATAATCTACCCGCTGGTGGGCAATGGAACTATGACCAGCATAATCGCAAGAGTTTTAGTCGCCAGGGGCCTGGGTTACTGATCACACCCAGGGTAACTAAATTGAACAATACGACCAACAGGGTCAGGGAGGAAATCGAGACATACTTCCCAAACAACCCGGGATCTACAGATAATTTCACCTGGCCTGTTACACGAACCCAGGCTCAGGAAGAATTACAGGAGTTCATCAATAATCGACTTTACTCTTATGGGCGTTACCAGGATGCCATGTGGACAGGGCATCCATTCCTGTTCCACTCAAGATTATCAACTGCATTGAATCTTAAATTATTGTCTCCAATGGAAGTGATCAATGCAGTATTAAACGCCATGGAAAAGAAACATGCTCCAATTGAATCAGTAGAGGGCTTCGTACGCCAGGTCATTGGCTGGCGTGAATATATACATGGCATCTATTGGAAATACATGCCTGATTATGCGCAGCATAACTCACTCTCTGCCACTTTACCCTTGCCTGATTTCTACTGGACCGCAGACACTGACATGGTATGTATGCGCGAGACTATCTCTCAGGTATTAGCATATGGGTATGCTCATCATATACAACGCCTTATGGTAACAGGCCTGTTCGCCTTATTACTAAATGTGAAACCAAAAGCGATACATGAGTGGTATCTGGGAATGTTTGTGGATGCAGTAGAGTGGGTAGAATTACCAAACACATTTGGCATGTCACAATATGCCGATGGTGGTCTATTGGCTTCAAAACCCTATGTAGCCAGTGGCAAATATATTCAGCGTATGAGTAACTATTGCAGTCAATGTCGATACAATCCGGCTAACGCAACGGGTGAGGATGCCTGTCCGTTTACTACGCTTTACTGGGATTTCCTTATCCGTCACAAAAAGAAATTTGAGAATCATCCCAGAGCCGCGCTGCAATGGAGAAACCTGAAGAAAATAGATAATCATACCCGGCTAACAATACAGTCCAAGGCTGAACAGGTACGTCATCGCTGTTTTGAACCGGACACCGGGCAATACACCCCTCGACAGCAGGATTTATTATGAAGCGCAGTCATAAACTAGATAGATTACATCACATAGCAATTGTTGTAGAAGATATCGACAGAGCCATCAGATGGTATCAGTCACAATTTAATGCCAGCCTGATTTATGCTGACAATACCTGGGCCATGCTGGGATTTGAAAATATAGAATTGGCACTGGTCAAAGCAGAGCAACATCCTCCACACTTTGCTGTCATATATGAAGAAGCTGAGAAGTATGGTCCATTAACACGACACCGCGATGGCAGTGAATCGGTTTATATTAAAGACAGTGAAGGTAACAGCGTTGAATTAATCAGACAGATAACCCATACCAGCTGATTAATAGCTGATTTATTTATTATTTAAACAAGGCTGAGACGGTAAACAATGAACATAATCTCAACAACATCAACACAAGCTACTATGTTCTATGATGGCGCCTGCCCCCTGTGTCGTCGCGAAGTAACCCATTACCAGAGACTGGATAATGATAAACAGGTTGACTGGATAGATATTTCAGTTAAGCCCGAGACATTGAATGATCATGGAATCGATTACGACACTGCCATGTCCAGACTACATGCATTGGATAAAGACGGCAATATTCATAGCGGAGTAAAAGCCTTCCTTATTATCTGGAGTGCTCTGCCCTACTACCGTTGGCTTGCGGTAGCTATAAGGTTCACTCGTGTAACGCCTGTACTGGAATGGGCTTATGTACGTTTCGCACGCTGGAGAATATCTCGACAAGGTCATTGTGGTTGCAAGGCAGGAGAAAAAACCGAAACTTTGTGCTCGCAATCAACAGCGGGAGAGAAGAAAGATGCCTAACAAGCATATCTATCGTCACAGTACATACTTGATTATTGTCGCCGGAGTATACCTTAGTCTTCAGATCGCATTGGCGTTCAGGTTAATCCATTCAATAAACGAATGCGATTGAGTCAAATGACTTCGGTTAATTATATGCTGGTTGCGCAACATGCTGACCTGGAATTTGTGCAAGACAAGCGACAGGCGAAACAATGAAAATAGTCATTATTGGAGGAACCGGCGGCATTGGGCAGGCCTTTGTCGAACGCCTGCTTACACTACCCCATGTTCAGTCTATTCATGCCACCTATCATAGCAATATGCCAGTATTTTCTCATCCCAAAGTGAGGTGGGAAAGACTTGATATTAAAAATGAATCTTCAATCCAGGCGTGGTCCGAACAACTAAATGAAATTGATTGGTTAATCAATGCCGCAGGTATATTACACAATCAGCAACAGGGACCAGAAAAAACTGTTCGACAGTTAGATACGGAGTTTTTCCTGGAGAATATAAAGATAAATACATTGCCGACACTATTGCTGGCAAAAAATCTCTACAAAAAGTTTCGATATGGCAGACCTGCGGTATTTGCCACCGTCTCGGCCAAGGTAGGCAGCATAGAAGATAACCGGCTCGGTGGCTGGTACAGTTACCGCGCCTCCAAAGCTGCACTGAATATGTGCATTAAAACATTGGCCATTGAATGGCAACGTACCTTACCAAATGTCACCGTAGCAGCATTACATCCCGGTACCACCGATACTACCCTGTCAAAACCATTTCAGGTACATATACCTAAAGGACAACTTTTTAGTCCCGAGCAAAGTGTTGATTACATGCTTGAGGTCTTGAGCAGGCTCACCCCGGTAGACACAGGAAAATTCTGGGCGTTCGATGGTGAATTACTACCATGGTAAGCTACCCGGTCATAAGCAAGCATCGTTCATCAAAACTCTCTGGTATTTTGTTATTCATTGCGATGCTATTACCAGGCGCTCCCTCTTATGCCATTCAGTTAACAGATTTATTATGGAAAAATAGAGTGTTACTGCTGTTTGCGCAGGATCATCAGGATCAACATTTGCAACAAACACAATACCGTTTGCAACAGAATAACTGTGATATCAAAGACCGTGATATTGTTATAGGTATAATCACGAACCAGGGGCCTGACACACTTAATAATCAATCTATTTCCAGGAAATATGCCGCTAACCTACGCAAGCAATTCAATATATTGAATGAACAATTCGTTGTTATTTTACTGGGCAAGGATGGCAGTGAGAAGTTTCGTGTCTTGCATTTACCTGATATGAATGAGATCTTCGCGATAATTGATGGCATGCCCATGCGACAGGATGAAATGCAAGCAAGCGTGACTGACTGTGGAAAGCCAAATTGATATTTTTTCCTGCACTATTAATTTTTGGTATAAAATAAATGGCGACAACATTTAATCGACAGTATACTCTGCTTATAATATTTATATTATTCTACCCACAACAAATACTAATGGCAGACTCCAACATACTCATCATTGATGACCGCAGCAACGCTGATTTAACCTCGTTATCAGGCGATGAATGGCGATTACGCACGGATGGTGTCATGGGTGGTGTTTCAGAAGGGAAAATTTCAGCGGACATGGTCGCTGGCCGTCATTGTGTACGCATGCGAGGCAAGGTTAAGCTTGATAATAATGGCGGATTTATCCAAAGTACATTAACTTTATCCGACAAAATAGTTCAAAACATTAATACTTACTCGGGCCTGGTGCTTGAAGTATATGGTAACAATGAAGAATATAATATACATTTACGTACAACAGACATCTGGTTACCCTGGCAGTCCTATCGTACTTCATTCACGGCATTGCCTGAATGGAAAACATTGTATATCCCTTTTAGCAAATTCAAACCCTATCGTATCCGTAAAGACTTGAATGTCAGTAAATTAAAAAGAATTGGCCTCGTTGCTATAGGACGTGAATTCAATGCTGACCTGTGTATCGGAAAAACAGGGCTTTACAAAGACCAGCATTAAAATTAGCTGAATTACAGCTTATTATTCACTTCATGAATCTGTGGAATGAATGACTGCAACTAACCATATGGAGCAGTCTGCAGCAATTTCAGCAATAAAGTACTGACATAGTAAAGCCATCATTCTTCCAGGAGTTTGAGCAAAACATCATAATAATCATCAGGATTTTCCACCCATGGGAAATGGCCGCAGCCATTTAATATATAATGTTTACTCTTTTTCAGGAGCCGACGGTATTCGCTTAAATTTTCCGGTTGTAATACATCATGCTGACAATATATCAAGCCGCCAATCATTGCTTCGAGTTGTTTAATGCTCGTTTCCTTGAGTGGAGCCATTTTATATTCATCCCAAATCTGTATATTTAACCTGCTATTGCTATCCTTCAGATTAAACTTCGATGCATACTCCCATCCTTGTTTTGCATCAACAAAATAACTGGCAATTTTACTTTTGAAGTTATATTTCTGCTCCACGTCGGTTCCGATATGATCAAGCTCCAGATTAGAGTCATTGATATGGTGATTAAAGCGTTTCTGCTCAATATTTTCAAGACTGCGTAAATCGGGATCCACGGGATTACTTAAAATTAGTTTGTACACCCGCCCGGGATTCATTTCAGCAAACAGTAAAGCCTGTAATGCACCCCAGGAATGCCCCCACAGCAAAACAGGTTCCTGCGGTAATACATTCTGCATGTCCTGCAACCATTGCTCAAGAACAGAGACCTCTGTCTGAATCATCAAGTCAGTGTTATCACCCACCCCGCGCATATCCCAGCGACAAACCTTATAGTTCCCGCTTAATTTTTTCTGTATAGGCTCCAGATTCCATGTTGAAAACGCCGGGCCACCGCCAACCAGAAAAATAGTCTTGCCTTGCCCAAGACAATGCACCTTAATACTCGCAACAGCAGTCGATAAGTAACTATATATAAATACAGTGAGCATAACATGCAGACATTTATTCATATTTGACCTGTCAGGGTAGTTCAAAAGCACAATGTATCTATTGCTTATACAATTATAGTCAAATAAAACCATACCAATTGGTCGTTATTGATGAGGAATTCACTGGAAAATCCTGTATCAAATAATTTGGATTACATAAGCCAGTCACTTGCAAGACCCCATACACTCTAAGTAATTATATTATCTTGCAATATCAGAAATTATTAAAGACATTGATATTTATATTAATATATCTTTATAAGTCCTTTTCTGTTTTTTTTCTATGTTTGATAGCATTACAAGGATCTTCTGTTCTTTGTACCGCAGGTGTGAACCATACATAATCAAATGGCAATGTTTTTCCGCCCCATCTTTGTGTATAGGCCTGCATGTCTGTCGTATCTGGCTCGACATCAAGATAAGCCAGCGATAGTATATTGACTGTGTTGTCATGACCACGCAGATATAAGGGTACACCTCGGTCATTACGTGTATGGCCGGCGCCTGCGATTAGAACACGGGTTTCTGCCTTACTTCGCAACAGACTCAGCGCCATGACTGCATCGCGCACGCGCTGCACTTGCATCATGGGACTGATAGCTTCTGATGGCAACTTGTTGCAATGTGAATAAATAATTTCCTTCTCTAAATCGGTATATTGACTTTCACTTAAAGGTGTCTTCTCCAGCAACTGACGAACGTCTGGTGGTAATATTTCGTCAGGCTGCATGCTGATCTGAATAAGCGTATCGAGATCAAGATTCGCGGGCAAAATTTCAAAACCGGCCGTTATCACACTGTCAAACACGATCTGATAATCACGCTGATATGGCCAATTATTTTTTACCCTATCCAGTATGTCTATCAGCTGCTTGGAAGTATCATAGTTTTGCTGGTTCAGCAGCTCTGCTTGCTTTCGCGTAATCATTTCAAATGAAACAGAGATCGAGCGCTGCGGCTGGTGTCGCAACATTTTTATAATACGCGCCTGTAACTCGTGATGATAACTGTTATCGTGAGTTTCACCCAATAACAAGTACTCACTAGCAAGCACACGTTGATATAGCTGGGCCTCATTGATGAGCTTGCCCGTTCGCACATCCAGGATACTGTTTACGCGAATCTGTTGGTTAGATAATTGCTTGGACTCATGAAGCGCATCAACAAGGGCACACCCTGGAAGAAAAATCAGGGATAATAGAAAATAGGCAGGTTTTATCCCTGTCATCAGTAGTCCTTTGCGCAGTAAAAACTGTATTTTCACTATTTTCCTTCACACATACAAATCTCAAGATAAACAAGCATACCCGGCCTCGTCGATAAACTAATTACTTTACACAGGGTTGGTTTAGTACCTGACACCTGATTCACAGGTATTGTTCCAGATTTTCTACATAGAGATAAATCTGTTTATTCTCATAAGAAGTGAAATAAATTTTGACTGGTTCAGGTTCATCAGCTTTTATCACAAATGGCGCGTAAATATCGATTACCACTTGTGACGAGAATTGACACTTCACCTGGCAAGCAAAACGCTTTAGGTTGATGCGAATGAATTTACAATCTATTCCATTTTCATTGAAGTAACCGGACGTTCTTCTTTTAGGGTCCACTCATGCATGGAACCATCATATAGCTTTACATTATGGTTACCAAGTAATTCACTGAGAATAAACCATCCACCCGAAGCCAGATGACCACTATTACAATATGTGATGGTATTTTTACCCACATTAATATTTAATGCATTAGCGATCTTCCTGAGTTTGCCATTTGATAAAAATCGTGAAGGCGTACTGCCTGTCGCTAATAAGTTATGCGGTAAAACTTTTGCTCCTGAAATATGACCTTTACTATACACATAGGACTTTTTTTGAATACCCAGGTACTGATCAAGTGTTCGATTATCGACCAGCTGGATGTGTTCATTTGCCAAGGCCATTTCCACATCTTTTGTTGTCGCCAGTAGTTGTTTTCGCTCGACTTTAGCTAGCCAGTTGCCTTTTTTATTTTTATTACCTGCTTGAAGACTGATTGAATACATATTCGACAGCCAGTCTGACATACCTCCGTTGAGTATCGCCATGTCATCATGCCCGTAATATTTCAATTGCCAATACAATCGGGTGGCCATGGTCAAATCACTGCTATCCTGACCCTTGCTTACGATAATGATAACGCTATCCTTATGTAAACCATACTGTTGCATTAAATTTTCAAAATCAGCCTTTTGCGGTATCAATCTGGATACCTCATGGCCATCAATATTGCGGCGAGTGAGCAGATCTTTAAAATCAACCAGTATGGCGCCTGGTATATGTCCTCCTACTTTCACTAACTTCAACTTACCCGTATTTTTCATTCTCATGTATACAGGTTTGCTTGAAAAGCTTTTTAAATCTTGCCTAACATCAAGTATCACCACCTGCTCTCTGTTTTCCGCCAACCATTCAGACTCAACCAATGGTCCTGGCAATTCCACAGCATGCACAGAATAGCCACAAAAAAAACTAAACACTATCACGGTATTTATAAGTAACAATTTTATGGTTTCGTATTTCATCCACCTTACCTGATCATATATCCCACATTTAACTGGACAGTTCCAGAATTGATGTTTCCAACTTGTTTTGTAGATTGATAGCTTGTGTTGACAGTGTATAAATACCTCTTTCCTGAAGAATTTTTTTTCTGTCTGATTGCAAATCATACCGCGATAAAATTGCATCTCTGTCTAATAATAACTGTCTGATTTCTTCAAGATAAATATTCATCATACACATAAGCCATTTCTCAACCAGCACCATATTGTCATCAACGCTACAATTCAATATGTTCGTGGTAAGTTGTTCTGAAGCTAACCAGTTTCCACTGGTGACCCATTGGTTGACCGTAAACCATTGAATAGGCTGACCCATAGTATCCATTGATAAGCCCGCCAGATGTGGCCAGTGATCACTATCATTATCATTTTCTGCATTAATAAACACGTGGAAGTGACCGTGTTCATTATCAGGCTTATCCTCGACATCATGACAATGATAAAAGGCACGCCAGTTTTCATTACCAAGGTATCCTGATTTGGAAGGGTACTTCTTTTCCAGCTGAACAGCTTCATCAAAGCCAATGACTTCCAATACAGGATTGCTGTGTCTGGCACCCAGCGCATTAAGTACTTCGATGAATGATTGCGCATATTCAATCATTGCTACCATCACGCTAGAGACTACACGGCGAAATATTCAGTGAACACGGAGAAGTATCCTCGGAACCCGGGCTCTCCCCTTCTTCAATGACAATATAATCTGAGCTTTTCATCATACCCTCTGATCTGACCGGCTCGGGTAGTTGATGACGGGTATGATCTATAGCGACAGCAATGGCAGCAAGGCCGATCGCCGATCCCATGATAAGACGGTTTCTATTTTTCACCCCTTACTCCCGTATTTAGCATCAAGCCCCAGTAGAATACGAACATAAACACCGACGAAAGCTCCTGCAAAACCTGCCAGGAGCCAGATCCAGCCATGCAGACTCCCTGATGAAATACCGGCTAGCAAAGCCCCGATATTACAACCAAAGGCAAGTCGGGCACCATAGCCCAGCAGTAATCCACCGATGACCGCAGCAAACAAGCGGTTCATTTTTATGTTGCCCGGTGGTGCAAATTTACCCGCAAGGGCTGCCGCTAAAATGGCACCAATAATGACACCGAAATTCATGACAGAGGTGGTATCTGCCAATACACTACTCGATAATGCCTTTGCCGGATAAGCCGATGACCAATACGGCCATGACATAACATCACCACCCAGTGCACTCCATATTTTTGCACCCCATAAACCGAATGCAAATGTAATCGTCCAGGGGTGGCCTGCTAATAGCAAGGTCAACAAGTTTAATATAGCGAGTCCGATAACGGCCCACCAGAGTGGCCAGGGGCCAAAAATCAGGCGCTCGGTAAACTCTCTGTCATTTACTGGAACATCTGACTGAGTTTTTCCATTGCCACTATTTCCCAGCTTTTTTACCAGGAAAAACAATCCTGATAATACAACCAGCTGTATCATAAGCGCTGGTATCCATCCGACTTTATCTATGAAAGAGATTTCTCCCAGATTAGGCAAACTATTTAACCACCAGTGTAAATGCGCTGAACCTACTGTTGCACCGACAATAAAAAATGCCAGTGTAATGAGCATGACAACATGGCCGCCACCTACCGTATATAAAGTACCGGAGCCACAGCCACCACCAAGTTGCATGCCGATCCCAAATAGAAAAGCACCCACGACAATGGAAATACCCACAGGTGCGGTTGCCGCAGCCACGTGAATATCAGGTAAAATGTTACCCAGTAGCGGGAAAAACAGTAACGAAGTCAGTGCCAGTAACAGGATTTGCGCCTGCACACCCTCTGTTTTACGTTCACGGATCAAATTCCGCCAGGCACCACTAAAACCAAATGCTGCGTGTAACAAGGTAATACCCAACAAGATACCCAGCAGAAATAACAATGCCTGGCGAAGATTAAATGCCTGCTGCAAAAAAAGACTGATAGCTAATAGACCTATAATTGCTATTAGCGCGACTGGTTTATCTGATGTGAGTTGTTTTGTATTGACACTCATATTGGTCATCTATAGATATTGAAAAAATAACACATATAAACACATGATTCATACAGCGCTATAGTAACAATTATTACGCAAAATCACGATGCTTTTCAGCCCACTATAATACAGAGCAGCATCCCGTCCAATGAAGATGATTCCCTGATGCCTGAAATTTAATAGGTTAGCAATACCGCTATAATACCCGTCATAAAGATCCCATCAAAAGTGCCGGCTCCACCTATTGATGCTACCGGCGTATTTAATTGCTGAATATCCTTGATTCGCATCAAATCAGCACCAACAACCACACCCAGGCTACCACAAATATAAGCCAGCGCCGGTGCATTTTCAGGCGATAAAATCATGGCGGTGAATGCAGCACTGATCGGGGCTATAAATAATGGCATGCCAATTCCGATATGTGCAATAGGGCGTGAAAAAACATAGCTAACGAAGCCAATCACGCAGACCGCCAGAATAACAAGCGATATATTGATACCCGCTGTTAGCATCAAATAGCCGGAAAACAACACCGGAATTAACCCACCACCCACATTAATCGTGATTAATGTACGTCCTTCCTGGAATGGTTGAGATGTGAACAACCGTTGCAGTGTCTTATTGTCAGTATAGTTAAATGCTGAAGAGACACTACCCAGAGGGAGATTCAGAGTACTACCGAAAAATGTAACCACCAATAATAAACTCGCACTGGATGGGGACAAGCCCAACCTGGAGAGCACCAGAGTAAATACTTCAATCTGGATGACGATAACCAATACAACCAGTAATAAGCCAAATAGCAGGAACGATGGAGGAATTTTTCCTGGAAACATTAGATTATGCCCATATATATTATATTGCCGTATTTCACCCTGGTTCCAGCAAGCAGGTTTCAGTCACAATCGAGCGAAACTTTATACTACCCAATGATTATTTTGATCACAGATGAACATTAACCTACTAAAGCCGACATCCCAACAAAAAACAATGCAACAGGCTGAAATTCAATAACTTCAGTGACATAAATCAACATACCTTTCATTTCAAGCTTATAACAGGTTAAAATTCACCCCTAATATCTTTTCAGACTAAAGAATCTCTTCTATGTCGACCACCTTGATGAAGTTATATGACAAATGGATACTTAAACATCCTGTTTATCCCCTGATTCTTTGTCTTTTGACAACCATACTGTTTTCCTTTTACATTCCTGATTTCAAACTTGACGCTTCTGCTGATTCCCTGATTCTGGAAAATGACAAGGCGCTAAAGTATTACCGCTCCATCAAGGCCAGATATGGGTCAGATGATTTTCTCATTATTACCTATACGCCTGATAAGGACATGTTCTCGGACCCTGTATTATCAGATATAGCCAAATTACGAGATAACATAAAAAAACTGGATAGAATTGACTCGGTTGTCAGCATTCTGGATGTCCCTCTCACTCAAAGCCCACCCGTTTCTATCGCTGACCTGAGTAACGAAATACGTACATTGGAAACACCCGATATAGACATACAACTCGCCCGCAAGGAATTGCTATCGAGCCCTCTCTATAGCAATATGCTCATCAGCCTGCACGGATCTACGACAGCGATACAGGTTAATTTAAAACGCGATAAAATCTATTACTCTTTACTGGAAAAACGTAATGAGCTAAGAGAAAGACAACTGACAAACCATCTCACTGAACAGGAGCAACGTCAATTAAACCTGATTAGCAAGGAGTTTAAAGATTACTCATCCAGTCTGCAGGATCAGGAAAGACGATTAATTAATGACATTCGTCAGTTAATGAATCAGCATAGTAACAATGCACGCCTCTATCTTGGAGGTGTTCCTATGATCGCCGCCGACTCGATTGATTTTATACAAAATGATTTACAAACTTTTGGTATTGGCGTCATTCTGTTCATTCTTGTCATTTTAGCTGTCGCGTTCCGCAAACTACGCTGGATTATTTTACCTATGATGAGCTGTTTCATGTCGGTCATCATCATGATTGGACTGCTTGGCTTGCTGGAATGGCGTGTGACAGTGGTCTCTTCAAATTTTATATCCCTGATGCTAATCATTAATCTGTCACTCAGTATACATCTCATTGTTCGTTATCGAGAATTGCATGCTAATGCCTTTAGCAACGACCAACTTATATTAGTATCAGAAACAGTCAGATCAAAATTTGCTCCTTCATTCTATACTGCCATCACCACCATGGTGGCCTTTGCCTCACTTCTGGTAAGCGATATACGTCCCGTCATGGATTTTGGCTGGATGATGGTAATGGGCATCTCGATTGCGTTTATACTGACCTTTATATTCTTTCCCGCTGCCCTGGCGTGTTTAAAACCAGGGGAAGCAGACAAATTACGTGACTTTACCGGTTACATGATCAGCCGTGTTGCCTTGGTCATCATTAAATACAATAAAACAATGATAGTACTGTTCATTATACTATCTACCATTAGTATATTCGGCATCTCCATGTTAACGGTCGAAAACAGATTCATTGATTACTACAAGAAAGAAACAGAAATCTACCGGGGCATGGAACTGATTGATAAAAAACTCGGTGGCACAACACCCCTGGACGTTGTTGTTACAGCGCCTGCTTCTTTCTTTATAAAAGCCGATCAGCCGGATTTGGATGATAATGACCCAATGACTGATGAATTTATTTTTGAAACAGATGACGATGAATCAGGCGGTATTACGGCTACCAGTTACTGGTTTAAATACAGCATGATGGATAAGATAAAGGGTATACATCAATATCTTGACAGTTTACCTGAAACGGGTAAGGTCATGTCAATTTACACCTCTATATCCATGCTTGAGCAACTCAAGGATAAACAGGACCTGGATAACTTCTTTTTGTCTATTATTTACAAGCGTATACCAGATGATATGAAAAAGGTGCTGTTCACACCCTATATGCTACATGATGGAAACCAGCTACGCTTCAGTATTCGTATCTTTGAATCAGATAAACATCTTCAACGAAATAAATTAATAGAAAAGATCCGAGCAGACCTGATCAGCCAGTTCAACCTGGAACCGGAACAAATCCAACTCAGTGGCATGGCGGTTTTGTATAACAATATGCTGCAAAGCCTTTTTCGCTCACAAATAATGACCATTGGCGTTGTCTTTATCGCCATAATGATTATGTTCATTGTGTTATTCCGCTCACTATACCTTGCCTGCATTGCCATTATACCCAATATGATACCTGCAATCATGATGCTGGGCTTAATGGGCCTTGCCAGGATCCCGCTGGATATCATGACGATTACCATTGCCGCCGTTTGCATTGGTATATCAGTAGATGACACTATCCATTACGTACACCGCTTCAAAGAAGAGTTCGCAAAAGATCAGCATTATCGGGAAGCGGTCAAGCGCTGTCACTCAAGCATAGGTCGCGCTATGTATTTTACTACTGTGACCATTGTCCTGGGATTCTCTATCCTTGCTTTATCCAATTTTGTACCCATCATTTACTTTGGACTATTAACCGGCTTTTCCATTATCGTTGCACTACTCGCAGACCTGACACTCTTGCCGGCTTTATTGACTTTGTTCAAGCCACTAGGTACTAAAAAAATTAATGTTTCAGCTTGATTTATCCTTCACTTATTCCCGAAATAAAAAACTTAAAGTTATCAGTGACAAATAAATATATAAGGCGGTTGCCACCAACAACTTTAACTTCAATCTACACCTTTGATTAGCCATCTGTATCATTATTAAATACAACAATTGTCTTGTCAGGCAATTGACTGGAATCCGCGCTCTGTACTGCAACAGATTTGTTACTATCAGGTAGCGTAGCCGCCGTAATTGAGCCCAATAGCGCCACCAACAAACCAAGCGTAAAGGGGTCCACTACTCCTCTCATCTTTTTTTTCATATCAATCTCCTGTCCATCTACATGAATTTCCTGTATTCATCCTCATCCTGACAATGAATACAGAAATAAGTTAACCGATGTCCTTATCGCGTATATAAATCTACAGAAGACAAGCATAATTTACTGCGAATAATTAACGCATAAAATGTGATTAATTCACCTATGGTTAATATCTATTCATCAAGTTACCTGAAACTCTTGTAACATCAATATTGATATCGTGAAAACCACAAAAGATATCTATACCATCGCAATATGAGAAATGAAGAGGAAATTTAGTCTATTACCAGGGTCATTCGAAAATGATGATGGTATTCAGCACTACGGTTTATATCGTAAAGCATTGACTGCGAACTCATTGATTGAAGTCGACCGCATCTATCATCATATAAACAAAGATGTGCTACTTTAGTAGCTATTGCTGCTGCTATAAAATTACAAATGAAGTCAGTAAAAATGCTAACAAGAAGACATCTCAGTCATCATCGATTTCCTGACATAGCTGTTCTTCATGGTCTGAAACACTGTAAATCATCAGCAAACCATATCGGACCTGTATATGCCGTCCTGATCAAAGATAATGATGCTTGCTCCCGGCCCAGGGTACGATTCATGCGGTGAGATAACACCAATTGCTTTACGCCTGCCTTAGCCGCGATCTGCCCGATCACGGTGGGCGGCATATGCAAGTTCTTTGCGATAGCGCCGGCCTGTTCCGGGATTGCGTGATGTGCAACCAGTAAATCCGCCTGTTTTGCCAGTGTTGCAAGCACATTATTCTGATTGTTCATATCCCCACTGAATACCAGTCGATACTGATTTATGTCGACCCGCCACGCCAAAGCTGGTATCGGTCCGTGGTGAACAGCAACGGCAGTTAAACGATAATCTGAATTCTTCAAAACCCCTTGCTCAGACTTCGTGGATACATCAACATCATTTGGTAACAAACGGTAACTTCCCCTGCCATCGAGATAATCACTTAAATATCGATAAGCACCTTCGTCACCAAATAAAGCCTGTGTGAAAACTGTTACCGATGGCATCAAACGGTTACCGCCTGGACCATACAAATTCAGGTCACGGTCTCGATCGGTAAAATAAGAAGCTTTAATCAATGCCGGTAAATCATTGCTGTGGTCCACATGCATATGACTCAGTAATATAACATCCAGATCATTTAACGATGCGCCGCTTTGTTCAAAACGCATAGCACCTCCAGAACCAATATCAATCAGGATTCTTGCCTTGCCATCAAGCCAAATCAGATAGGCACTGGAGGCACGCCCATCATCCAGTTCCGGCCCTCCGGAACCCAATACCTGCAACCAGACCCCTTTGTCTTTACAAGCAGATTTTGCTGATATCGGTGTACAAAATAACAGTATAAAAAAGATCAGGAATATAAAATTAGTTAACTTGCCTGGAAATACGTTATACATATAATGGTTACACTTAATTTATCTATAAAACAGTAATAGACTATGGCTCATTCTTTTTCAATGATAATAGCGGGCTGCAATTTTTAATCGTCACCTTTCCTTGCAACAAATTGCCCCTCGAATATTCATTGAAGTAACAGGTATTGGTCAAGGGATCATAATTTTCAATCCATAAATTATCGTCTTTCCATGTCGCCGCTATATGGATTTGATCCTTGGGTATCGTAATCGACATCACGCCACCATAATGCTTAACAAATACCTGCTGAAAGTGGAAAGCGTAAGCAAGCCATCCAATGACAAGCACAATTGCGGCCCCGATCAATCCTGCCTTCCATTCGTCAGTACGGGCGAGAAAAAAAAGTATTGCGACGGCAGCGGCTATAACCATCAGCCAATAAAAATATGTAATCATTCTCTTATGTTCTCCATGGTAACCGGGGCTATCGCGGATATTACGCTAATTCGTTAATAGTAGCGCAAACTCTGCTCTAGACCTACTTTCTATTGAGCATCAACTGATAACTATTGATAGGGAGCAACTACATCTATACTATTAACAATAAGCTATTACTTGCTACATTATTACATATAAATAATAAACACAGGGGAAGCACATGAACCTCGAGAAAGTAATTTTTGCCTTTTTTATCGTCCTGGCACTGACACTCAACTTCGGCTTTTTCATCGGCGATATCGCCGACCCCGTCCATCATAATGTCTATGAACTGTTTGCTGCGATCGTCGTCAGCCTGATTGCTACCATTCTCAAGTTTGGCGATCGGACGCATATAGGGGCCGTTCTACTGGCCACCAGCCTCGTGGCTGATTTACAACTCATTGTTGCGGCCATTGTCTGGGGTATTGTTGAACATGTTAGCCAGACTGGTATGACCCCACATGCCATGGCTGCTATTGTATCGCTGTCTGGTGGCGCGGTGTTAGCGAACGTCACATCAGTAATACTATTAGTCACCGAGACAGTCATGGTGCGTCGCTAGGCAAGCCCGCATGGGGAATCACAACATCGTGTTTGTTTTATTAAGGCGATTACATTCGCCCTTAATTGCACTCGTCTGTGTTTACGCAATTTGTATCCTTGGTTTTGTCCTGATCCCTGGAGTGGATGACAATGGGCAGCCATGGCATATGGATTTTTTCCATGCCTTTTATTTCGTCAGTTTTATGGGCACCACCATTGGTTTCGGCGAAATACCCTATGCCTTCACCGGTGCACAGCGCATGTGGGCCACAGTTTCTATTTATGCAACGGTCGTGGTTTGGTTATATGGTATCGGTTTTTTACTCACCATCCTGCAGGAACCCGGTTTCAAGCAGCTACTCAGCCAGACATCCTTTCGGCGTAGCGTCAAACGTATTCGTGAACCCTTCTACCTTATTTGCGGCTATGGCGATACTGGCAGCAAACTGGTCAAGGCCCTGACCGAATCCGATATCACTGCCATTGTTATTGAAATCGACGCTGAAAGAGTCAATACCCTGGAACTGGAGGACAACCGTATCTTCGTGCCAGGACTGTGTGCCGATGCCTCGATCCCGGACACGCTGTTAATGGCCGGCTTGAAACAACGCAACTGTGTCGGTGTCGTTGCCCTGACCAATGATGATGCAGTCAACCTCAGGGTGGCTATTGCCAGCACCTTACTCAACCCCGGAGTACGCGTCATTGCACGTGCCGAAACCAGGGATGCAGGTGATAACATCGCGTCGTTTGGCACATCACAGGTCATCAACCCGTTTGAAACTTTTGCCGGGCGCCTGGCCATGGCACTGCACTCACCAGGAACCTTTTTATTACATGAGTGGTTGACCAGTGTTCCGCATGAAAAACTGACCGATCCCATATTCCCACCACACGGCAAATGGATCTTGTGTGGTTATGGCCGCTTTGGTAAGGCGGTATATGAACGCATGGTGGCTGAAAACCTGCAAGTCACTATCATTGAGGCCACACCCGAAACAACCAATGCACCAGACGATGTGATTACTGGACGCGGGACCGAGGCCATCACACTACAGAAGGCGGAAATCGACAAAGCCGTCGGTATTGTCGCCGGCACAGATGATGATGCCAATAATTTATCCATACTGATGACGGCAGGAGAACTCAACCCGGACCTGTTCATGGTGGCGCGGCAAAATTCTCGTAGCAATGACGCTATTTTTGCGGCAGCTGATCTTGACCTCATTATGCGTCGTGGAAGTATTATTGCACACAAAATATTCGCGCTGATGCGCACGCCGTTACTCGCCAAATTTCTTGACCTGGCCAGAGAACAGGACGAAGCCTGGGCCAACCTGCTTATTAGTAGAATTGGTGGCGTCATTGCCGATAACCCACCGGTCACCTGGGAAGTCAGTATCAATATTGATGATACTCCGGCTATACAGAATCGATTGGCAACAGGTGATGACATCACCATTAATAATATTTATCAAAACCCACAAAATCGTGAACTGGATTTACCCTGCATACCGCTTCTGATACGACGTAGAAATACTCAGTTTATCCTTCTGCCTGACGAACATCTCTTGCTGGAAGCCAGTGACCAGATCCTGTTTTGCGGGCGGCGCAAAGCACAAGATATGATAAAATGGTTGACTAATAACCCCTATGTACTTAACTATATAATCACCGGTGAAGAACATCCCAGCGGTTATCTATGGCGTCTTTTCTCTCGACTAAACCAGAAAAGAATAGCCAAACAAGAATTCAAATAAGAATAAAAAGTCTGTGGCAATTGCAAATTTCTATCAGCAATCAGCTGATAATTACATAAAAAAACCAGCACATAAAGCGCTGGTTTTTTTATCATTCATTCTTGAATTTTATGGAAAAACAAGAATATTATCGGCATTAATGCAGGTGGTACCCATTTCGCCATAGACTTCTACTGGTGTATTGAGCACTAACTGGCTGGCAAGTATTTCATCAGAATTTTTACCAATAATCTGGTAAAGATGAGTATCAGATGATATATCAACACAAACTTCACCAAGTGAAGTGTCGACATTGATGCTGCTGAAATCATCTTTAATAAAGGTAATCGGTCCACTGACTTCATCACTTCCTTCTGCAAGGTCTGCTATGATCAGCACTGATTTCAATACGCTACCATTTCCAACCATCATGACACCTTTTGACTGAACTGCAGTGCCCGCCATCAGGATTGATGGGTCAAGCGCATCACCATTCCTTGTTATCACCGGTGTGCTGTCATCCAGCATAACGGTCAGAACTGAATCAGTCGTAAAACCCTGATTAGGATCCACCGTCATATCAAATGCCTTTGAAGTAGCGTCATAGTCAACAGAAACGACGCCACCGATTTTCATAAAGTCGTCAGCAGTCCCTATCGCTACCATAATCGCATCCAGAGTCAGATCTATCCCGACGCTGTCATCATCTATCGATGCATCTTCTGCAATGGTGACGGTGTCATATGTGGTATTTTCAGCGATCTTGCCATAAACAATAACCGGGTCATTAATCATAAGATCAGCGATAGTGACCGCATCTCCTTCATTATTGAATAAAGATGCTGTATCCACATTCACCTGAACACAATCATCCGCTTTGGTCTCAGTTGAACTGGCTATTACAGTTTTGCACATTACGAAACTGTTATTAGCTGTATCAATGCTATAGACCTTGCCAGTATGGCGTATTAGTTTTCCTGGTTGAAGATGGTCAATAATATCTACGAAGACAACGGGTCTGAACTGATATTTACCATTACCTGTCTGTTTTATATGAATCGCTTTATCTGCATCGATATCAATCTGTATACTGGTCGTCTCATCAGCAGAAACGTAGAAAGAGCCTCTCGGGTTTAAATCGAGTTTCCCATTACCAGGTAATTGAGGATGATGTTCTTCAATAATATTGCCATCCTTGTCTTTTTTGATTAAGGCAACATCGGAAAGGGTTAAACGAATTTTTTCATAACTACCTTCCGGGATACCATGCTTGAGTGCAAACAAATCTGCATGATTTTTCAGCTCGAGCAAATCAAGGGTCTCTTCACCTGCAAAGATGACAACTTGCTGATCATCCCCTAACAGGCGAATTTCCGTAATGGTCAGATTTATCTCATCAAAATCTTCGCTCGGGCCATCGGTGAGCAAAATGGCGACACTTCCCGTTCCAGGTGTGCTACTACCACCACCACCGCCGCAGCCCAGTAAAACCAACGCCGTCAGCAATGCGTATAGCCATGTTTTGTAAATCGAGCTAACGGAAGAAGTGCTATCCATGTTCAATACCCCTAATTTTAGTGTTTAATTGCATAAATGCAACGCGTGTCAAATTCTAACATCTTATTTTTACGTAAAGTATGATGCCTATCACAAGTTGACAACCATTTAACAAAGAATCAACGACTTAAAAAGTGGGTAACAAAGCATTCGATAGCCAATAGGAAAATATATTATTGGTTGCCAATTGCTTATTCCAGGATGCCTCAGGGACGTAAACTATCAATAATGGCATTCAAGGTCGTGCTGGCACGCATCACTTCTGTGACCCGCTTTTTATTCGGCCGATAATAGCCACCCAAATCGGCAGGTTTACCCTGCACACCATTCAACTCCTCAACAATCTTCGCTTCATTACTGGCTAATTGCCCGGCTATAGGTGTAAACAGCGTTTTTAGTTCTGTGTCATCATTTTGTTCTGCCAACGCCCGGGCCCAGTACATGGCCAGATAAAAATGACTGCCACGCGTATCCAGCTCGCCGACTTTACGTGAAGGTGATTTGTTATTATTTAAAAATTCGCTGTTGGCTTTATCCAGTGCCGTGGCCAGGACTTTTACTTTTGCACTATTACTCTTGTGCGCCATATCTTCCAGAGATACTGCCAGAGCCAGGAATTCACCCAGTGAATCCCAGCGTAAATGATTTTCTTTTAATAATTGCTCCACATGCTTAGGGGCTGATCCACCGGCACCTGTTTCAAACAACCCACCTCCTGCCAGCAATGGCACTATCGATAGCATTTTGGCACTGGTACCCAGCTCCAGAATCGGAAATAAATCAGTCAGGTAATCACGTAAAACATTACCTGTGACTGAAATCGTATTTTCACCCGCTTTTACACGCTCGAGCGTATATAGCGTTGCATCAAACGGTGACATAATTCTGATATCCAGACCACTGGTGTCATGATCCTTAAGGTAAGTTTCCACTTTGCTGATTAAACAGGCATCATGAGCACGATTTTCGTCCAGCCAAAATATAGCGGGCTGTCCTGTTAATCGTGCGCGACTGACTGCAAGCTTAACCCAATCTTGTATCGGTATGTCTTTGGTCTGACACATGCGCCAGATATCACCTTGCTCAACATCATGTGCAAGCAACACTGAACCATTCTCGTCGGTCACTTGCACACGACCACTGACTGGAATTTCAAACGTCTTGTCGTGTGAACCATACTCTTCGGCCTTTTGTGCCATCAAACCCACATTACTCACATTACCCATCGTTGTTGGATCGAAGGCACCGTGTTCTATACAAAAATCGATCGTCGCTTGATAGACGCCCGCATAATTTCGATCAGGGATCATCGCCAGAGTGTCATGTAACTTACCGTCGGTACCCCACATTTTACCTGATGAACGAATGGCCGCCGGCATCGAAGCATCGATAATGACATCACTGGGTACATGTAAGTTGGTAATGCCTTTGTCTGAATTCACCATCGCCAATTCAGGGCGAGTCACATACACCGCTTCAATGTCAGCTTCAATTGCTTTTCGCTTGGCATCTGGCAGATGGCTGATTTTTGCATAGACATCTCCGAGTCCATTACGTGTATCAATTCCTATTTTTTTAAACGTCTCAGTATATTTTTCAAATACGTCTTTGTAATACACTTTAACAGCATGGCCAAAAATAATCGGATCCGAAACCTTCATCATGGTGGCTTTCATGTGCAGTGATAGTAAGACGCCCTGTTGCTTCGCATCCTCTATGGCGGATTCGAAAAATACACGCAACGCTTTAACACTCATCACCGATGCATCAATCACCTCGCCAGCCAAAACCGGTGTTTTCTCTTTCAACACATAACTTTTATCATCGTTACCCAACAACTCAATTTTGACGACACCGTCTGCTTCAATTACTGCTGATTTTTCACTGGCATAGAAATCTCCGTCCGGCATTGAGGCAACATGCGTTTTTGACTGATTCGACCAGGCACCCATTGAATGTGGGTGCTTCCGGGCATATTCTTTCACTGGTCCGGCAACTCGACGATCTGAATTACCTTCACGTAATACCGGGTTGACCGCGCTACCCAGCACCTTGGCATAGCGCACCTTAATATTCTTTTCCTCATCTGTTGCCGGCTCCTCTGGATAATCAGGAATGTTATAGCCTAACGCCTGCAACTCTTTTATGGCGGCTTTTAACTGTGGAATCGACGCACTGATATTGGGCAACTTAATGATATTTGCCTCTGGCGTCTTTGCCAGATCACCCAATTCCGCCAGCGCATCGGCCTGTTTTTGTTCTTCAGTCAAATTATCGGGAAAATTAGCGATAATACGCCCTGCCAGAGAAATATCTCTCGTTTCCACATCGATTCCTGCTGCCCTGGTATAGGCTTGAACAATCGGCAGCAGTGAATAGGTAGCTAAAGCCGGTGCTTCATCTGTTTCGGTGTAGATAATCCTGTTATTTGGCATTAGTAATATCTCTATATATTAAGGTGTCAACAATGGGCTCGCCCATAAGAATGAATATTATATTTCAAATCGTAAACAGGTTCACGCTCTTGAAGCTACAATCTTCGTTTTATATGTTTTTTCTGGCACTTTATGGTGCGGATGGAAGGTTTTCATAGACTGGAGTGTCAAGATTGAAGATAGACAAGCCCCCTCAAACATGAATCACTTATTCAAATATTTTTATAAATCACTTGATTAATCAATTGTTACCACTAATCCTGGCTATCGCGAAGCTTAGATAGATCCAGAACAAAACAGGACTTCACAGGGAAAGAGATACTCCATGTCTAAAGGTAATAACTGATCGCTTATTTCAGATCATGACTTAATTGGCAATCATGCCTGATATTTGTCAATAGATGAAAGCCAGCACATCATGATGATGTGTCCACGAGAATTTACTGCGACAAACCGCATGAAACGAACTGATGAAATTTGTCGTCAGGTAATGCCAGTACTTTTGGAGGCAGTTTAACCAGCTAACTATCACTAGTGTCGCTTAGCAGCTCTGTACATCCGAATGCAATCCTTCCTGATATAATTTCTCCAGTATAATGACTGGCATATTATAATGTTCCTCACACTCCACCATCAGATCATGGGGCACTGATGCGTTGAGTTCAACATTGACCACATGAGGAATGGCGGCTAATGTGTGCTTAAGCTTTTTGATATCTCGATCAGCCAATGTCTCATCGATATGAATACTCATCATGTTCATAAACCATCTCCAGTATATATGTTAATAGAATCAGTGAAGCCAGGTCATTTATTCCAGGAAACAAACAACAATAGAATTTACTACATCACAACAGAATCTTAAGAAGTATTGTGCCCAGTTTTAATATAATTACACTTTAAACACCAGATCATGTCACCCGACATTAATTGGAGTAGTCATCCGTCGGATTACTGAATGTTTTTGACAGGCCTTGTTCCGGGCGCTCAACAGGTATATCCAGATAGGCCTGACGCGAGGCATTGGATTTAAAGTATATCGTCAGATCGCTGTCACCTTTACCTTCTACGATACGTGGGTAATTTTTCAAATCAGTTATGTTAAAGCCGTTGATAGGATCGGTTGTACTGATAATATGAGTGCTTTTCATGACAAACCCTCCATGGGTTGCGCCTACTCCAGATTGCCAGGAAGCAGTGGATATTTAATAGCTTACTAAATTAGTAAACTATACCAACTATAGTCTTTCTATACTCAATAGCCAGGGTACTGGAATTAAAATATTAATGATGGCATTCATCAATTAGCCTTTGCTTACCACACGATAATGACTCAGACTTTTTCATTTTCATCAGACAAATTAGTTAGTTAGATTGTAAGATCTGGCGCGATGATCTCATACTCATCACTACTTTATTCTAGCCAGTTTACTTTTTCTGATACCTTGATTTTAATAAGCCATCTAATACTGATAAGGAGTACCTGTAAAACGCCAAAGGCACTATGATCTCTATAAGCCAAACCTGATTACAACATTTCTTCGATTGAGTAGAGTATCCATCTGAATATATGACATATATCAATAGCTTTCAGTGCTCACTATATGATACTTAGAGTTATTTAATATATGTGATTCCTGGTATAGACAAACTCGGGTTCAGCTACCGTTGGCAGACTTTGGTAACGAATAACATAATAACCGTTGACTGCATTAATCTCATTCAAACTAAAAGGTAAAACATAAAACATGGAAATCAAAAATATCCGCCGCATTGAGCAAGCGGTCAATTTCGGTCGTAGTCATTTTCTGCGCCTGGGAATAGGTTTGTTATTCATTATTATTATAATGATGTTTACCGAAATGCGAACTAGCGGCATGCCAGGCCATGTCATGTTGGTAGTCGCGGCTGTCATCGGTGGCTACATGGCGATGAATATCGGCGCCAATGATGTTGCCAATAATGTCGGCCCTGCAGTCGGCTCCAAGGCGCTGACCATGACTGGCGCCATCGTTATCGCTGCAATTTTTGAGGCGTCCGGCGCACTTATTGCCGGCGGAGATGTGGTTGGCACCATCAAGAATGACATCATTGATCCTGCTTTAATCGGTGACAAAGATACCTTTATCTGGCTGATGACCGCAGCGTTGCTGGCGGGTGCCATCTGGCTGAATATCGCCACCTATCTCGGCGCACCGGTATCCACTACTCACTCTATAGTCGGTGGTGTTCTCGGTGCAGGTATTGCAGCCGGTGGTTTTGGTATAGCGAATTTGAATACCATGGGCGCTATAGCCGCCAGCTGGGTGATATCACCTGTTATGGGAGGGATCATTGCCGCAGTCTTCCTGTTTATTATCAAGCGGACCATTATGTATCGACAGGATAAGAAACTGGCAGCCAAACGCATGGTGCCCATTCTGGTGGGACTAATGGCCTGGGCCTTCAGTTCTTACCTGATGTTGAAAGGGTTAAAAAAGCTGTGGAAATTCGATTTTACTGAAGCAATTCTACTGGGTTTTGTTATCGCTGTTGCCACCTATATTGCTGTTCGATACTGGATCGATCGGCGTGAAGCGACTTTCGATAATACCAAATCAAGCGTTAACAGCCTTTTCACTATCCCGCTTATTTTCGCTGCTGCCTTGTTGAGCTTTGCACATGGAGCAAATGACGTTGCCAATGCAGTGGGGCCTCTGGCAGCCATCAACGATGCCATCATGAGTGGCGGCATAGTTAAAAAGGCGACTATACCTGTCTGGGTGATGCTTGTAGGGGCTGTGGGAATAGCCATTGGACTGGCCCTGTATGGCCCCAAACTGATTCGCACGGTGGGTTCGCAAATTACGGAACTCGATCAAAGCCGTGCGTTTTGCATCGCCATGGCTGCTTCTATTACTGTCATTATAGCCAGTCAGCTAGGATTGCCCGTTAGTTCAACCCATATTGCAGTGGGTGGTGTATTTGGCGTTGGTTTTCTACGCGAATATATCAAAGCAAGCTATGGACAGATGACCGAAGAAATTCGGCATCATCACGAAGACCAGGACAAGGAAGCCGTGGACAGTTTCCTGATAAAATTTGAACAGGCCTCAGTGTTGGAAAAAGGTCTCATGCTTAAAGAACTCAAACTTAACTCTGCCCGCACCAGCATCACCAAACAGGAACGTAAGGGTTTACGCAGGGTACATCGTATTGAGCTGGTTAAACGTTCAAGCCTGATACGGATTGTACTCGCATGGATTATTACTGTGCCGGCATCAGCTCTAATAGCTGCATGTTTATTCTTCATGATACGTGGCATGCTCATGCCATAAGGCGGCATATAAGTTAATCATTGCTCCGTATCTGACCTTTATCTATGTTACGTAAAATATTTCTCCCGGTAATATTTTTACTCCTGGCCTATGGGTTCTGGGTGAGCCCTAATTTTCAGATGATCTCGGGAGGTATCGCTGTATTCCTGTTTGGCATGATTTCACTTGAAGAAAGCTTCAAGGCCTTCACGGGTGGCAGCCTTGAAAGCCTGTTACACAAGACTACCGATAAAATCTGGAAAAGCATCAGCTTTGGGATAGTAACGACTACTATCATGCAGTCCAGTTCTCTGGTCTCAGTGATCACCATATCCTTTCTTAGTGCTGGCCTGATAAAACTCGCATCGGGTATCGGCATTATATTTGGCGCCAACCTGGGAACCACTACGGGGGCATGGATCGTTGCAGGTTTTGGCCTGAAAGTTAATATTGCCAGCTACGCTATGCCAATGCTGGTATTCGGGGTCATTCTGGTTTTTCAGTCTCAAAAAGTCCTCAAGGGAATCGGCTATGGACTGGCTGGACTTGGTTTTTTGTTTCTTGGTATATACTTCATGAAGGAAGGTTTCGAGGCCTTCAAGGATACCATGCATCTGGCAGATTACGCAGTAGGTGGCTACAAGGGATTATTATTGTTTAGTATGATAGGTGTTGCGGCTACCGTTATCATGCAATCCAGCCATGCTACACTGGTACTGATTATCACCGCATTGTCCTCTCAGCAAATCACCTATGAAAATGCCCTGGCCCTGGCTATTGGTGCAAACGTCGGCACAACCATCACGGCATTGCTTGGTGCTATCGGTGCCAATATAGAAGGAAAACGTCTGGCCATAGCACATCTGATCTTCAATGTTGCAACTGCCTTGATTGGTATCATTTTCATTAGACAACTGATGTTCAGTGTTGATGAAATCTCCAGTCTTGTAGGTATTGCGACAAATGATTTTACATTAAAACTGGCTGTATTCCACACCTTGTTCAATTTGATTGGCCTGATACTTATGACTCCATTCATAAGCAAACTGGTTACTATATTGGAACGATACATTAATATTAAACAAGCCACTCCCAATGCGCCCCAATTTTTGAATAATGCTGTACTGGAAATACCCGATGCCGCAGTAGAAACCATACGTAAGGAAATCATTCATCTATATCAAGTCTGTGCTGGTATCATCGCAGCAGGCATCGCTGTACCACTTACACTGATAGAGTCCAGCCGCGAACTGGACAGCGTTATCAAACAGACGAAACGTATTCCACCCATCGATATTGAAGAATATTACGAACAACACATCAAGACTCTGTATAGCGCAATAATAGACTTCACCAGTCGACTGCAGGCACAGAAAATACCTGAATACTGGTCCAATGAACTTTATAATATGCGCCTGGCCAGCCGCGATATTGTCGAAGCTGTCAAAGGCGTTAAACATTTACGCTCGAATCTTGTGCGATTTGCCATATCGAAAAATCGCCATATCCGCGAAGAAT
>Ga0316205_10000160_pt1 | contig 145444 bp, 136 predicted proteins | sample 3monthpyrite_MG_FD_204941 | JGI IMG/M metagenome (GOLD analysis project Ga0316205, IMG submission 204941) | Microbial mat bacterial communities from mineral coupon in-situ incubated in ocean water Damariscotta River, Maine, United States -... | ecosystem: Environmental > Aquatic > Marine >...
TGTTCAATAATTAAATGGGTTCATTTTGTTAACAGGTCAGCGCTCATACTTCAGCCCACATCCTGACCAGGTTAGTATAAGTATGATCGACTTGTGTCGTTTCATCTGCCTGCGGCTTTTCGCTCAATAACTTTTCACGTGCCAGTCCTAACTCATACAATAATTCACGTTTGGCCGGATCGCGTACCAGGCTTTGAATCCAGGTGACAGCGACTATTCTTTCACCACGCGTAATTTCGGCTACCTGATGAAGGCTCGATGCCGGATATACCACGGCATCACCCGCAGCCAGTTTTATCTTTTGTTCGCCAAAGCTGGTACGTATGGTAAGTTCTCCACCATCGTAATCTTCAGGATTGTTCAGGAACAGGGTACAGGCTACATCACAACGAAATCGTTGATCATGCCCCATCACAGGGTCATCAATGTGAAAGCCATAAGTCATACCCGGGTTATATTTGGCGATGAAGGGTGTAGCGATACGGTGTGGCAGTGCTGCAGTTTTGAAAGCTTCATTATGGGACAGATTGCCGATGATGACCTGGGCAAGCTGTTTGCCCATTTCCGTGTTCTGATCGATCTCCTGATTATTTTTAACCTGACTGGCAGCCTTGCCTGCAGATGATTTTCCATCCACAAAAGGCGCGTGCTGAATGGCCTGTTGAATAACCTGTAATTGTGACGGGTCTATAACAGATGAAATAGTCAGGAGCATAATATTAATACCTGTTGAGGTGATGTATTGTAATCATATCAGTTGTAGGGACTGTTCAAAAGCAGTGAAAGTCCGCCCAGCAATATTATCCACGACACAACCTTGCGGAACATGTACTCATTGACCTTGAGATGTAAATGATTGGCGTTCCATAATACCAGCGCAAGCACAGGGCCGGATATTAACATCATCTGCAGAATTTCATGCGTGATTGTATTATTAACAATATAAGCGCCACCTCTGAAAAGATTCATACATAAAAAGAAAGCCAGGGCATAATTGCGAATCATTAGCTTGTTAGAAAAAGATCCGATCAGACGTGTCATGGCGATAGGTCCACTGATACCAAACAAGGCTTGTGAAATACCCGCAAGCACATCAAGAATACGTTGTGTGAGGCTGTTCAATTTGATCACATGTGGAGAAATTACCAGGAAAAGCCCAAATGCAGAAATCGCGCATGCCAGCAGATAATAAAATGTTTCTGTTGAAAAACGATAGAACAGCATCAACCCGGCGATTGAGCCAGCACTGGCAAACAATAACATTTTTATCAAAAAGACCGAGTCAACTGTTTTTTCAGAACGAATCAAACCGATGGTCGCAGTCAGAATCTGGGGCAGTATGGAATAAATAACCAATGTCTTGGCATCATAGATCAGCGTCATCACCATGAGCATCATGATAGTACCCGCCAGACCGAAAATAATTTCGAAAGTAAATGTTATCGAGCAGACGATGGTAAGCAGTATAATAGGAGTCATTAATAGGTTGATTGGATTATTTCAGGGATGGTTTGTCGGTGAGAGGCCAGGAACTGATGAATAAAGATATTTTCAGGTTTTTCCTGACGACTCGCTACCAGTATCTCAGCACTGGTTTGTCACGCAAATACGACCCATGTGGTAGCGATATATTTTACACCTTTTTCCAACGTGGCACCTCGATGCTCATGTGTCCAGAATGGTGGAAACAGTAGTAGCTTGCCTTGCTCGGGTTTGATCTGTACATCCTGAAACAGAAAATCAGTAGTGCCACCAGGTCCATCAACATCATTCAGGTACCATACAGCAACCAGTTGGCGTTGACTGAATTCATGGCTGCCGCCATCAATGTGCCAATGATAAAATTCACCGGGTTGGGTTTTTTGTATGGCATAACCCATATCCTTGAAGGGGCCGTTAAAATAGGGGAATTTATTTTTCACTTCACGCATGGCAAATGCGAGCGATCGAAACAGTAATTGATCGATATCTTTCCAGTCAGGCTTGCCACTGACCACAAGATCAGTAGAGCGCTTGATGCTTTGATCTTCCTGTTGCATTTGACCAATACGGCCAAGGTATTGTTGTTCCTTTTTTTCATCGAAACGGCGGATTATTTCCTTACAAACATCCTGCGGCAATGCCTTGTCGACCTCATAAATAAAGGTGTTGGGCTTTACTTCCTTGAGAGCAAAGGGTTTTACATGTGTTTGATGATGAGTTGACATGGTATTCAATCAGCCTGAAAAATAGATGATTATCCTATACGGACAAGAGTCGGGTCAATGGATAGTGTCGTTAAAGCTTATTGGCTTCGATCAGTTTAACAATGTGAGTGTGGCTGGTATTACCATGTTGTTTGAAAATGCAAAGAATTTCTTGTGCCATTTGCATCCAGTGTTTTTTACCTTGATCGACTGTCTTATTTAGTAATTCCATATCGCCGGTATCCTGCCATACCAGGTAGGCATGTCGTAATGAAGGGAAAATTTCCTTACGCATGGCATTAAAATTACCAAAATAAAAGTGCAGGGAGGCATGCCGTTGTTGCAGCAAGAGCCCGGGCAGAGTTGTGCTGCAATCTGCCACATGATCACGTATGGCTCGGGCCATTATTTCCCCCGCAGACCTTGGCAGGCTGGCGAGCATTTCATGCCAGTCTTCACCGAGTTGACGACCCGCCTGTATCTCACCAATTTCATGCTGTAACAGAACATGCGTTTCATGATCAGTCATTTGATCAAGTGCTTGCTCCAGATCGCTGTCAAAATCATAGTATTTTAGTGCTCGTGACATGGCACCTTCAGCTTTACGCCAGCGCCATTCTTCCAGTCTTTCCCATAACATCCGGCGTAGAGATTCGCGACGAATAAATATGTTTTTATCCAGAGACATCGCGGGAGGCGCTGTGAGATCCCGCGCCAGCTCCTTGCCGGCAACAAAGATATGATAGTCATCCACTGTTTCATGCTGGTTCAACTCAGCGAGAAAAAAATGGGGACGCCCATGCTGGCCAATGCCACCACTATAAACCAGTTCATAGGGTTTCAGTGCTGTATTAATGGCAGCAGAGTCAAAAGGTGAGTATTGGATACCATCGATAGTCATCTCGAGATAGTCAGATTTGTCCAGTTCTAACCATTGTTGCTCACGCTCGGTCAACCAGCTACCCATTTCTGCATTGGGAAGGGTTTCACCATATTGAAACTTTTTCTCCCAACGAAAATATTCCCGCATTTTTAGTAGATATATACAGAGAGTATACTCACCTGCAAATCGCGCATCGGCAATATGGCAGTTCTGCTGGACAGTGTTAATGATTTCCTGATATTTCATAAGCTGACAATAGACGAAAAGTATGTTGTGGTTGTACATAAAGCCTGAGTAAAATAGTATACTATTGAGCGAATTTATTAAAGTTTTTCGTAAAATAACTTTATAATATCGACAGAATCAATTGAGGATAGTCAATGGCAGTAAGAATCAAAAGTAAGTGGACTGAAAAGTCCAGAGCGGCATTATCTGAAGACCTTATCAAGGAAAATGCCCAGGCGCTGGCGTTTATCTACTGGCGTGTAGCGCTGGATAATGCCAAAAATTTACACGGTGAAAAGTATATCTATGACAATGACGAACAGCGTATAAAAGTTATTGCTGAATATCTGGCTATGTTCGTGCAAATGTCAGACCGCTTGGCTTACTACATGCTGGATGACGACAGCAGGCAATCCTTCATTACTACACTTGCAATGAGGTTATCAGACCATATGCAGGATAATGCCACTGATTTGTTTGGTGAGTCTGATTATCGTAGTTCTTTCATTGATATGCTCAACCGGCGTTCAGCAGAGTATGCTGAGTTCGATTACTCGGCTGATGAGGGCCCCAGCTACAGTTTCATGCAATGTTTCGGCAGTAAGGTGCAGGATGTCATGGGTGATGAACATCACGACAATAAATGGGTGATCGATCAAATCATGGATATAGATGGACCTGAAGCGCTTGAAAAAGCCACCAAGGCACTCAAGCAGTTATTTGAATAAATAATGCATCAAATCTAACAGGCAATAAAAAAGCGGGACACAATTCCCGCTTTTTTATTTAGAGACGACGACGCTCAGGATTTAAATTTATCAGCGCTGTCTGTGTTCTTGTTAGAACCATCTTCATAACCTGCAGAGTATGCTTCTGTGACACGCTGCTCTTCACGTTCCGGGTTGTGCAGAAAGCCACTGGCCCAGCCGTTTACATATTCCGGGTCAGTTCCGGCGCTTTCTAGTTTAGTTATGGTCTCGTAGTACATGGGATCCATCGTCTTCTCCTGCATGTAAATTAATCTGTACGCACGGCTGTTCTGGCCCGCGATGTTTGTAATCTTAAACCGCTATTATCGCATATTCTGAAATCGTCTATCAACATTTGCTTATAAACAATTCTAGAATATTTTTGCTTATCGGTAACATGCATATATATAGTAAAAACATATGGTTATAAAGTTTTAACTCAATATGCAGGGCAATAGATAGCACGGCTGGAGCGAGATTTTAGTATTTTCTGAACGATTTGCCTAGTTTTTTTTATCAAATGCACAAAATAAGTAAATTTCTGACAACAGGTAAATAAAAAAAACAGCATAACGACGCAATATTTGGCACAGTTAAGTTATAATATTTCGCATTTATGAAACGGATATGAGGAAGTCTCAATGGCGAAAGTAGTGATGTACTCTACAGCAGTTTGTCCATATTGTATAAGGGCTGAGCAATTATTGACAAAGAAGGGCGTAAGGGAAATTGAGAAAGTGCGTGTTGACCTGGAGCCTGAACGATTTGCAGAGATGATGACATTGAGCAAGGGACGACGCACAGTTCCACAGATATTCATTGGTGATACCCATGTGGGCGGCTACGACGACATGGTAGATCTTGATATGGATGGTGAACTCATGCCTTTGTTAGAGGCTTAATAGACTACGCTTTTTATTTAAATATTATGTCTTCATCATGGAATTAAGCCCCGAAGATTCACTTCGATTAAATGTCATGCTGGCCAATTCAGTGGCAGTACGTATTGATGAAGGTATTAATGTCGTGATGTGTCTTTCTACATCTGGCAATGAAGCAAGAGTACAACTCAATCCGAACTGCCGTGCAGATCAGTATATTCGTGGTGTTCGCGAGCTATTATCCAGCCATGTGATGGGTTCACCAGGCGGCTATCCTGTCTATCTGAAGCGTTGGACAAGAATGGGACAGGCCAGCGATACTCGTCTGGATGATTTATTGATGCTGGGAGAGACTGAGGCGGTGGTTGCCGTCACCGGCGCCAATGGCCTGACCGACGAACTTGCGCGGCGAGCCTGGTGGGCCATGCCTGATTCCGACAATGCACGCCGTATGCTCGCGCGTGAGTGTGTAGTAGCAGGAGAGATGGGCAGGGTGTTGACTGAATTCCTGCTGGAATTCCTGCCCTTTGAGGAATCCCCCAGAGATATTATCGAGAGTGTCAAGCTGATATTGCAACCGGGGTTGATCAGCGAGGAAGAAAAAACCGACATCTGGAATCGTGGTAAGAAAAAGAATGTCTTCCAGGTGGGCTTTCTGCATGCATTGCCTGATGACTTGCCTGAGAAGCGCGCCCCGCGGGCTGATCTGGATACCTACCAATCCACATTGCATGAGCTTGAATCCAGTGGTAACTCCTTTGCTGCCATGCTAAGGCGCTTGCTTTCTGACAGTGGGCAAAGCTTTCTGGCAACGAGTCAGGATATTCTTAAACGTCCAGCCAACCAGGATGTGATTGTTGCTTTTTTACAGGCCATCGAAAATTATTTTTCAAGTGTCAGAATGTCAGAATATCATTACCGCTGCGTTGATGACATTGTAACCCAGGTTGATAAGGCGTTGAATGGCAATAATGACGAAATCAAGCACGATATAAAGCTTGAGCAATTGCGCCAGGCGCTACCTGATTTACAGGAAGAAATCAGGTCGATGCTTATCCTGGCTCATATTGGTGTGCCAGTGATTGATCCAATTTTTGCCACAACAGACTCGGTGGGCAGTGTCATGCGCAAAAAGATAGAGCCTGTTAGTAAACCGCTGGTCCAGTGTCTCAGAAACCTGCAGGGACTTTAGTTCGGAAGTTTTACCACCAGAAAAAAAATAATAGCCAGCTGCATTCCTGACAGTAATTTTCAGAACGTGCTAATTATTGATCCATCTTCCAATCCATTCATCATTTATCGCTGATGAATCCGCCACCAGGCCTTGCCAGAAGATTCATCAGCGCATAACCAGAGGCGAGCAGGGTTGCATGATTAACCACGTGAAGCCATTTAAATAAGTGATTCATTTAATGAGAGATCATAAAAAATGGTGGCACTTAATCAGGGCGCAATGCACAAAAGGCAAGCATGGGTTCACCTGGAATCTTTGTCGAGGCCGTCAATTTGCTTATTTTCTGTGCAAATAACGTTCTCTGAAATAATACTCATCCTTGTATTTGCAGATCCAAGCCTCAGTCAATCAAGTTAATTCTGAACTATGCAATAAAAAGATGCAGGGATTGATTCAATAGCACCATAAAAACGCGAAATATCTTGCCAGCTAGCTAGTAAATTCGATATTAATGATTAATTTTATTTTAAAACAATAATTTAGTCGTGTTTTGCTTTCTGGCACATAGCTTGCAATATAAGCATGCAATAATATGTATTTGGCCCGCAGTAAGGTCTCTAGCAGGAGTAAGGCATGAAAGAAAAGTTAGTTTTAGTCGGAAATGGAATGGCAGGAGTGCGCACGCTGGAAGAGCTGCTGAAACTTTCTCCGGATGATTATGAGATTACTGTGTTTGGTGAAGAGCCATACGGTAATTACAATCGTATCATGCTTTCCCCGGTGCTTGCTGGTGACAAGACCATTGATGAAATCATGCTCAATGATGACCAATGGTATGAAGACAATAATATAAAATTATATAAAGGCAAGAAGGTTGTTGAAATTGATCGTGTCAATCGTAAAGTGATTGCCGATGATGGTACGGTTGAGAAATACGATCGTCTGCTACTCGCCACTGGTTCCACGCCATTTATGATTCCGGTTCCAGGCAATGACCTCGGTGGAGTCATCAGCTTCCGGGATATTCATGATGTAGACTTGATGCTGGATGCTTCAAAGAAAAATAAACATGCCGTTGTTATTGGCGGTGGATTACTGGGGCTGGAAGCCGCCAATGGTTTGATGTTGCAGGGAATGAGCGTCACTGTCGTGCATTTGATGGATACGCTGATGGAACGCCAGCTGGATAAACCGGCTGCAGCGATGTTGAAGAAATCCCTGGAAGAGAAAGGTTTGCATTTCCTGATGGGCGCACAGACTGAAGCTATCATCGGTAAAGATAAAGTAGAGAAAGTACGCTTCAAGGATGGCTCAGAAATCTATGCTGATCTGGTTGTCATGGCTGTTGGCATTCGTCCCAATTTTGAACTGGCTAAAAAAATGGGTATTCACTGTGAGCGAGGTATCGTTGTTAATGATACCATGCAGACGTTTGACCCACGTGTTTATGCGGTCGGTGAATGTGTACAGCATCGGGGCCAAACTTATGGCCTGGTCGCACCCTTGTTTGAAATGGCCAAGGTGTGCGCCAATCATTTTGCCAAAATGGGTATTGGCCGTTACCAGGGTTCAGTGACCTCAACCAAGCTGAAAGTAACCGGTATTGATCTGTTTTCAGCGGGTGATTTCACAGGTGATGATAATTGTGAAGAGTTGGTATTCCAGGATGCAGCACGCGGTGTCTACCGCAAACTGGTGATTCAGGATAATAAAATCAAGGGTGCGGTCATGTATGGCGACACTATTGATGGTAGCTGGTACTTTGATCTGATGCGTGATGAAACCGATATCACCGACTTCCGTGAAAATATCCTGTTTGGACAGGCGCATCTTGGCGATTCCGGCCATGGTGAAGACAACCGTGTCGTGATGATGTCCGATAGTGCAGAAATCTGTGGCTGTAATGGTGTTTGCAAAGGTGACATCGTCAATGCCATTAATGATAAAAAACTATTCACGCTAGATGATGTGCGCGCACATACCAAGGCTTCCAGCTCCTGTGGATCATGTACCGGACTGGTCGAAAGCTTGCTGGCACATGTTGTCGGTGGTGACTATTCAGTAGCACCGCATTTAAAACCGATGTGTGGTTGTACCGAGCATACACATGATGATGTCCGCGCCCAAATCAAATCGCAGGAATTAAAAACAATATCTGCCGTCATGGCAGCCATGAACTGGAAAACCGAAGGTTGCTCCAAATGCAGGCCTGCACTGAATTATTATTTGTTGTGCCAATGGCCGGGTGAATTTAAGGACGACTCACAATCACGTTTTATCAATGAACGTGCACATGCCAATATCCAGAAAGATGCGACCTATTCAGTCATTCCTCGTATGTGGGGTGGTATCACTAATCCCAAAGAGTTACGCAAGATTGCGGATGTTGCGGAAAAGTACAAGGTCAAGACCGTGCATGTTACCGGTGGACAACGTATTGCACTGTATGGATTAAAGAAAGAAGAACTTCCCGGTATCTGGGGCGACCTGAATGAAGCGGGTCTGGTTTCCGGGCATGCTTACGGTAAGGCTTTACGCACAGTAAAGACCTGTGTGGGTAAGGAATGGTGCCGTTTTGGTACGCAGGACTCGACCCATTTAGGCATCGAACTGGAAAAAATGACCTGGGGCTCGTGGACGCCGCATAAATACAAAATGGCTGCATCCGGTTGTCCACGTAACTGTGCCGAGGCGACCATCAAGGATTTTGGGGTGGTCTGTGTTGATTCCGGTTATGAATTACATGTTGGCGGTAACGGCGGTATTAAAGTTCGTGTCACTGATTTGCTTTGTACTGTCAAGACCGAAGCAGAAGCGCTTGAATATGCGGCCGCCTTTATGCAGATCTATCGTGAAGAAGCTCATTACCTCGAACGTACCGCACCCTGGATTGAACGTGTCGGTTTAAGCTATGTTAAGGAACGCATGTTGGATGATCCGGAAGGTAGAAAAGCAGCTGCCGAGCGATTCCTGTATGCGCAAAAATTTGCCCAGGATGATCCCTGGGAAGAACGTGCCAAAGGTGCTGAGGCCCATGAATTTACGCCTATGAAGAAGATCGGCTAATCGTCATCAACTTATAAAAAAATTACAAGGTAATAATATGAGTGAAAACTGGATTGAAGTGGGTAAGCTGGCGGAGATACCGGCGCAGGGAGCACGGGTTGTTCAAACTGCGGATGGTGATATTGCCGTGTTTCGCACACAGAATGATGAAGTCTTTGCAGTGCGTGACAAATGTCCACACAAGGGCGGCCCATTGTCACAAGGCATTGTTTCCGGTAAACGCGTAGCCTGTCCATTGCATGACTGGAAGATCAATCTTGACTCAGGCGAGGCACAAGCACCGGATGAGGGTTGTGCAGCAACATTTCCGGTGAAGTTGGATGGCGACATAATCATGATATCGCTGACACCGAATGAAGGTTGTCCAGATAATTAATTATTAAACTGGTTACGGAAGCAGTATGCTATTTGGTCGAAATAACAAAAACCCGATTACTCAGACTGATATGGGTGTCAAAGTAGCTATAATCAGTTTATTCCTGAATAATTCGAGGTTTTAGCTCATCTCGTCTATCTTCCTGTCGCCGGGATAGATTCCTTCTTTCAGGACCTTTATATTTACGAGTTGATTTTATAGCTTCGTAGGTATGATATTTGTTTTCATGGGCTATTCCATGAACAAGGGCATCGGTATAGATCCTCACATCATGTGCCAGTTGCCGGGCAATCATGTGCTGAAAGTGATAACCAAGACAGGTATGTGCTTGATATAGCATCTGGAATGCGGCTCTGGGTAAATAAGCAGCGGTAACTTTTGTGGCCGCAGTGCAGGTGGCGCTTCTCACGTCATGGTCAATCAATGAAACCAGACCGAAGAGTTCTCCACTGACCAGTCTTTCGAGAATATCAATGCCGTGATCCTTTCGTTCCCTGCTGACGACCACCTCACCGTCAATGATTAGATAAAAACCGTCGGACGATTTACCTTCTTTAACAAAAACATGCCCTGCGGGGTATTCGCAGGTAGCCATTGACTGGTCTAACAGGTGAATTTCGTCCTGTGTAAAATCTGAAAAAGAAGGAACCTGGTTCAGAAATTCAATAAAATTCATTGTTTTTCTCCACTAATGCCCATCAATTTATGGCCAAGATTTCTATACCATTTTTCAGTATCTTTGGGTTTGGATTTTTTTGTTAGCATGAAATCATCATCAGCTATTTTCTTAAAAGTATATTGCTTCGTTTCCCGGAGTCTTTTCGCGAGGCTCAGTGATAATACCTGTAATATATGGGAAACAATGTCGGGATGTTTGTCTAGTAAATCTTTCAATCCTTCTTCATCCAGGCTGAGCAGGGTTGTTTCTTCATTACTTGTCACAGTTGCCGATGCTGGACCTGGTTCAATAAAACCTAATTCTCCAACCCAGCTACCAGGGAATATTTCCCCCAATTTGACTGCTAATTTCTCGCATTGAAGAGAAATGGAAACACTACCATCCCAGACAATATACAAGGTGGAGCCGGGCTCACCTTGTTTTATAATTACATCATCCTTGTTGTATGTGATTTTGTGTAAGGCGGCGAGTAGAATGCCAGCATCTTCCTTATTTCGGCACAAGGCCCTGGATTTACTGTAAAATTCTTCAGGTGCGATATCCATACGTAACTCCAAATCCCCATTGAGTTGACAATTTATATAATACTTTCAATATTTTAACAAGTGTTATTACTATATTTAAAGGGAATAAAGGCAGTTGCAAATATTGATCGTAGCTCTATCTGAGGCAACAAAATGACTCACTAGTTCCGTCATTTAAACCAGCTACTGCCTATTTTCTAAACTACCTGAATATCAAGGTATTTGCACATGCAACGTATCAGGATTGTATACAGGACTGATGTGGTTACCTTGAGGATATCAGCGCTTTACCGTGGCCGCGCGGATCACTGGCAGCGGTTATCGAACCATTGCTGTGCTGAACAACAATTTGCATATTTCCGTAGCTGCCTTGTCCACCGCCGTATGGAGACATTTTACGTTTAAGCTGGTGTCCCATATTCGCGAGTGTCTCTATTTCCTTTTCTGTCAGTGCATTATCTTCGTACATAACAATATCTGGAAGATATTGGTGATGGAAGCGTCTGTTACTAACAATATCAAGCGCAGATGCTCCGTTAGCAAAATCCAGGATGGCTAATAGTACCATCGTGATGATTCTGCTACCGCCAGGTGTACCAAGAACAGCATGCGCATTATCAGATACTATCAACGTAGGTGACATACTGGATAATGGACGTTTGCCTGGTTCAATGGCATTGGCTTCACCGCCGATCAAGCCATAGGCATTGGCAGTGCCAGGTTTGGCAGCGAAATCGTCCATTTCATCATTGAGTAGAACCCCGGTACCTGGCGGTACCAGGCATGCCCCGAAAGGGTAATTGATACTGAGGGTAGCAGAAACCATATTTCCTTCATTATCGATTATGGAAAAATGCGTGGTGTCATTACCATTTCCATCGGGTCTGGAATATGAGGAGATGAACTCGCTTGGGGTGGCTTCATGCAGGTTGATATCACTAGCCATTTTCGTAAGGTGTTTTTTACCCATCAGACGTTTGTCAGGTATGTTGGTGAAATCCGGGTCACCCAGATACTGAGCGCGGTCAGCATAAGCTCTTTTCATGGCTTCAATAATAATGTGCTTCCTTTGGGCCGTATCCATGTTATTGAGATCAAATTTTTCCAGTATACCGAGAATTTCTGCAAGGGCGATGCCACCAGATGAAGGAGGCGATGCAGAAGTTATTTTAAGGTTGCGATATGTGAAGGATATCGGGTTTCTTTCTACCACGGCATATTGTTCAAGGTCCTTAATTGTCCAGATTCCTGCTTTATTATTGACGCCATTAACGAGTTTTTGGGCAGTCTTTCCTGTGTAAAATCCTCTGGAGCCCTGTGAAGCGATATTAATAAGCGTATTCGAAAGATCAGGTTGTTTTAATATGTATTTGTCCGGTGGTACTTCATTATCCAGCAGAAAGATTCTGGCGGTTTCGGCATCCTCTCTTAGTGACGCCAGCCTTAATTTGGCATAAAGCCGGTATTTTTCGTCGATCTGGAATCCCTGTTTTGCAAGCCTGATAGCGGGGGATAAATTTTCTGCCAGTGTTAAACGGCCATATTTTTTAGTGATATGATCCAGTGCAGCGGGTACTCCAGGGATACCGCTTGATAGCGCGCCCTTAATGGAAAGGTTTTTTATGAATTGACCTTGTTTGTCAAGATACATGGATTTGTGGGCATTTAATGGCGCTTTCTCGCGCCCATCAATTACTATTGAGGAATTATCTTTCTTTCTATGCAGCAGCCAGAAACCGCCGCCGCCAATACCTGATGCATAGGGTTCTACAACAGCAAGTGTTGAAGATACAGCAACAGCAGCATCAAATGCATTACCTCCTTTTTGTAAAATTTCGTTACCTGCTGCTGTCGCCAGGGGATGAGCAGAGGCAATTCCATAGGAGGATCTTTCGTCTGCATGAACTGCCGTAACGAATAATATAATAACAAACAAAAGGCTCAATGGTTTCATATTATTTTCTCAGGAATTATTCAAATGGAGCATGTTTCCAGCCGATCAAATAAGGATCAAGTATCCAGTAATGTCCATCTCTGACGATATAGTCAATCTTGCGAGCAAAATGGTCGGTCCACCTGGTGTTTTTATAGTTTTGTTCACCCAGCATAATTTGTTTATTCTCTTTATCTATGTTTGTTATTACAGCAACATGTCCGGTACCTAGAAATGCTTTGGCATAGATAAAAAGGTCACCCGCAGCAGGCGCCTGCTTTGATCCATTGAGATGCGAAGAGACGGGTATTTTTTTACGGGTATCAACATGAGTATAGAAATCTATTTTATCCCAGATGTCTATTGCATAATCAACGTCGCCATAAACAACGCCATGATTGGCAAGAAGCCAGCGGCGTGCAAATTCTACACATTGCCATTTAATTCCCGTGTAAGTTCCATCGTATTTATTAGGTTCAAATATGACGCACTTACTATTGCAATTAGAGTATGCTTTCAAGCCATTTTTAGTTGTACCCAGAACCTGACCATAGTCTGATATGCATTCATTACTACAGGCAGCCCTGTTTTCCTGGGCCAGAATGGAAGTAGGCGCAACTAATGAAAGTATGATTGAGAATAATATGAATAGTCTATGAGGCCCGGAAGTTATGACTTTCATCTGTGCTTTGTGTGACATGTTAGAAACCTCATTTATACTGTTATGCTACCATTGTCTTAGATTATTCTATTGTAAATTCAATTGGCGTGTTTAATGAGCCATGGTTGAAATCACCAAGTAATGCATTTTCGTTAACGTCACGAACATGAATCATCCAGTTATATATTCCTCCTTTTTTTAGCAAACCTTTCGGCAGGATTAACTCGGGTTTGTCTAATACTTTAGAGGTATGTATGGTGCGTTGTTCCCATGAATCCTTTATGAACACCTTGTAATGTTTTGCTCCGGGGACTGGTTTCCAGCTAAGTTTTCCGGGTATATCCTTGAGTATTGTATTTTCTTTGGGTTGCAAATCGTCTGGCATACCCATTCTGGCTAAAATAACATAATCCTTTGCTTCATATTTTCCCCCATCTTTCATGGTAACAATGGCTCGATACCAGCCATCAACTACTGGGTCAGGTATTTCCAGTTGAGAAATAAATACCCGTTTTTCCGGTTTTCCTTTTTGTGTGATTATTTTGTATTTATTAGAGCCGATTTCACCCAGTTTATTGTTATCAGGAGTAAATACCTCGATTTTTTCAATATTGTTGTAATCATAGGTGGAAAATAATGACATGAAGAAAAGCTTTCTTCCCGGCCAGTTGCAAACATGTATATCAAAAAAACCAGTTTTTATATAATGCGGGTCTGCTTCTGGCGCCAGGATAACGTCATTTGCACTGAGATAAGTGTAATGAATTACAAAGAAGAACATTAGAGTAGTTATGAAGCAGTTTTTCATATTTATATTCATGATGGTTTATGCCGTATTTATTAACTGCTTCCCTTTGCAAGTAAATTAGCGCTTCGCAGTTTTAAGCTAAGGCTTTTTAATATGCCAATGCTTAATTCAGGATAGTGCAAAATAAGCCCGTGTAGTCTTGTTTTTTCCAATGACAGCAAACGAGCGTCCTCAAGCACTATTGCTGTTGCAGACCTTGGTTGGTCATCGAGTAGATTCATTTCCCCAAAAGAATCACCTTCAGTCAAGGTGGCAACATATTTCTGGCTGCCTGTGTCTGCATCCAGTGATATGCCTATCCTGCCTTCCTGTAAAATATACAGATGATCGCCATAGTTGTTTATTTCGAATACCTTGTCACCTTTAAAGTATTGTTCTTCTTCCATTTCCATCGCAACTGAACGTAAATCCTCTGTTGCTACTTCCGAAAAAATAGGCGATTTTTTTAATAGTAATATTCGTCCAAACAAGTCTGACATATGAGTGCCTAGTTAAATGATTTTAATGCATCTTCAGCACAGGCCTTTAGCCATGTGTCATGTCTCTGCGTGCACCAGAACAAAGCTTCTTTCAACGAGTTAAATTTACTTTTGTCATTGTTTGATGATAATCTGAAACCCATTGCATCCTCAAGTATATTTGCCAGAATAACGGCAAGGCCTTGATTGTCAATATTTCTCAGGGCTTCCATTGACTGTGCGGTAATTCGCTTATCTTTACTTTTAATCCCGGCTTGTATGATGTTTATTATATAGGGGTCTTCTATAGGTTTCATGGCTTGTAATGTTAAATCGACAATCTGTTCCAGCCGTTCCTGTAACACATGGGCCATCAATTCCATCGAAGGAGAATTTGGGGGTTGCGGAAAACGATGCAGTGAATGGATGGCCTGCAAAATATTTTCTGCGTCTTCTGCTTTGCAGATCGCAATATCTTCCAGGATGTTGTTGGGTACTTTTTTCGTTAACAGGTTTGCTAGTATACTTGATTGCGTTCTTGGGGATCCCCGGTTTTCATCCTTGATCCATCTAACGAATAATTCTCTCGGGTTTTCGACCTTGAAAAGAGTCAATGCATTTTTACGCACCAGTGGATGAGAATCTTCGATGGCCTCAAGCATGAATGTGTTGTTATCATCACTATTGAGTACGTGAGCACATTTCACTGTCAGCTCTCTGATGTATGGATCGTTCATCAGACATACACGGGACAACAGGGTGGACAGCTCTGTCATGCTATTGGCCGGCCAAAGTGAAATAGCCTGCAGACTTGCTCTTAAAATGCGTGAGTTAATGCCGGATAATAAATGGTTGAATACTGTTTTATCGATTTTGTAAATAGTTGATTTTACATCTATTTCAATTTCCTGGAATATGTTCAGAGCAGACAAAACATCGCCGACGTTATCTGATTTTAACAAGCTGTTCCACAAATGATACGCCTGCTGATGATCAGGGTTGTGTAGAACGCAGCCGAATATACCGACAGCTTGCAGGCGAGGATTAGTGTTTGTCAGTAGGTCCTCAGCCATGCTAAGAGCTTTTTCGTTTGAGAGCTTACATAGGGTTTTTATAATAGTGGACTGCAAGTGAGTATCTGCTGATTGATATTCATGCCACAGATAATCTTCAAATTTTTCTGGTCTAAGTGGTACCAATATCTTGAATAGTTGGTCTCTGACAGCATTTTCTGCGCCTTGTAATCGTGCAATCAACACAGGAGCGGCTTTATCAGGGAATGAATGCGCTAATGTTCTCGCATAGGCAACGCAGATTTGATCATCATGGTGTTGTACACCCGCTTCCAGTTCATTTAGAACATCATTTCCTGCAGATTTAATCGCGGTTTGCTCATAGTTTTCCGGTATAAACAAGCTGTTTCTGAGATGAGTAATAATTTCCATCACATAGGCTTTGTTCATGCGAACATTAAAATAAGCATACAAACAGGTGAGTATAAGGCCGATTGAAAGGTAGTAGAGCGGGTTATTCAAATGTTGTACAAGCCATAGTATGCCTCCACATACCAGCAAGGCCAATGGTATTACAATAACGACGGACATGGCCCTGGCGCGTCCCTGTATATAACTGGGGAGTGCATTATAGAATAGATTTCTAACCGGGTTGCGGAAAGCAGGCATGATTGAGTCTTTATTGATGCTCGTCAAAATGCCAGCGGGCAGGGTGAAGCTGAAGATAAGTGCTATGTAACATAATATTGTCGAAAACGGAAAAAACAGATTGACTTTTTTAATACCAAAATGCTTGATTACTCTGCTGGTTACAAATAACTGTAATAGTAAAGCCAGGGAGTTGGTTACCACTACCAGGACGCCATAAAACGCCGTCAGACTTTCCTCAGTTTTAAACACACTGTTGTAAATTTTATTTGTTGAATAACACAGAATATAAAACACGATGACCATAAAGAATAAAGCAAAAGATGAAAACCTGACGAGGTCAGATTTATTCATAAACTTAACGCCAACAGAAATATCATGAACAGATTGCTTCAGTTTATTGGCATTTCTTCTCTGATGTCGGAAGTAGAGTGAATTACCTGTCCTTGAATGATGCCAGATAATCATCATAATGCTGATTCCGAGTAGCACGCACCATACAATCAGCAGGTTTTGTACGCCAAGCAGAGGCGCGCTTAATGCCAGGAACAGCCCCCCAATGATGGTACCTATTTGCGATCCGGCCAGAATAACAGGGGTGAGTCTTTTTGCCTGTAGTGCGTCCATGTTTTTTGCCAGGTAAAGCGTCGCATGTATAACCAGTAACTCAGATGCTATTTCATATATCAAAAAATAAATAGGGTAGATGTGTTCAAATGAAAAATAGGACATTGATAACCATGCACACAATAGCAACAGGATCAATATTGCATTCAGGATCTTGAAAAACTTCTCCGGAGGCAAGCGATCGGCAAATGCGGCATAGATAGTACTTGTGAGAAAAAGCAGGAAACCAAGGATAATATACATAATTGGCAAGTATTCGATGCCATAACGCTTGAAAAATAAAGCATCCGTAGTTCCTCTGCCTATGGCCATGCCGCCACCAAGAATCAGAAAGAACAAGATGAAATAAAGCATGAAGCCTTTCTCTTCATCTTTTATTAGTAAAATATTTGAGAGTTTTTCAATCACTACATGAATTCATTTTTATTATTGGATTGATTGAATCAGTATGTTATTTATTATCAATCGTAGCAAATTGTATTTTGCTAAAATTATTTAACTGACCGCCTTCCATAGCATTATTTTATGCACGGCTGATCTACCTATTGACAGTTTCAGCATCAATAGGCTGATTGTCAGTAGCTTTCATCTTTTAATTATCTTCGTACAGCAGATGATTATAAAGCCATGAAATAAAAGAAAATATTATATAGAAGGCTCAAGTTTACACAAGCTTTATCTTCGTTCGATGTTCAATTCTACAGCTTATATACTCATCCTTGTATTGCATCTGCATATGAACCAGATATAAATATGTTGACTCAATATAATCACTATTGTCTGTTTAGCTTGTGTAATAGTGCCATTAAATAATACTTTTTGATTGATGGGGTGAATGTAATGTCGCTTCTCAAATTACATCTACAAAGATGTCTCATCTCGATAAATAAGCAGCATGAGCATCGTAGATGCTACCAGGTAAAACCGCTAATACTGATATTACATGCATAATAACAAGATAAGTTTCCCGGTCTTTATCGTTTGGTGTTTCAGGTTACTATATGACTCAGACTTCAGTGGATCGTATGGATTTAGTGGCTTTTACTATGATTATTTTCGTCAACATATTATATATGTATAATGCATCGTGATAGAATATCAACCATACATATCAGTAATTACTAATATGTATGGTTGTGTCATTAATAAAAAAGTTATTTGCAAAGTCTTGTTGAATGTTTCTCATTGTTTATAGGTATGTATGGTCAAGATACAATGCCTGGAATTAATGACTGGGTCGGGGTGAGCCATTATTGTGGCTGATTTATAGGAATATTAATAATAATGAAACTAAAAACAAAATTTAACCTGGTTTTGTCGTCTGTTTTTATTGTGGGTTTGGCGATTGCCGGATATATCTCTCATACGGTTTTACATAACAACGCCAAAGACGAAGTCATCACGCATGCCGGCATGATGATGGAGGCCGCATTGGCTATACGCGGCTATACGGTCAGGGAAATAAGACCGCTTCTCGAAAGCCAACTTGAGAAGAAGTTTTTACCGCAATCAGTACCATCATATGCTGCCACACAAAATTTTAATGACCTTCGTAAGAATAATCCTGAGTATCATTATAAAGAAGCTACTTTGAATCCCACGAATCCACGTGATCAGGCTACAGACTGGGAATCGGATATTATTCGGGAGTTCAGGGATAACCAGGAAAGAAAAACAATTATCGGAGAGCGCGATACTCCTACCGGAAAAACGCTGTATTATGCCAGGCCAATCAAGATCAAGAATAAAGCCTGCCTGACATGCCACAGTACTGCCAGTGCTGCGCCCAAAACCATGATAGATTTATATGGCTCTGCGAACGGTTTTGGCTGGAAACATAATGAAGTGGTTGGTAGCCAGATTGTCTCTGTACCACTTTCGGTACCCACTGAAAAAGCTAACCATGCATTTATGATATTCATGAGTTCATTGGTTGCCATATTTCTGATTATTTTTATTTTACTGAATATTATGTTGAAAAAAGTTGTTATTCAGCCAGTGCAAAAAATATCGCAAATCGCGGAAGAGATCAGTCGAGGTAATTCCTCGGTGGAACAATTTGAGCATAAAGGCGATGATGAGATTTCAGATTTGAGTAACTCATTCAACCGTATGCGTATTAGTCTTGAAAAGGCCATGAAAATGCTGGGCGATGAATAATAAGGGCAGCTGAGATTATGGAGCGCAATAACCGTACCTGGATTTGTAGTGTCTTGTTTCTGGACATTGTAGGCTACTCTAAATTATCTGTTGCAGGCCAAATGGATGTTAAGCAGCACTTTTGTGATCTGATCGCCGAAGCATTACGCGAAATTCCAGTCAATGACTGCATTAATCTGGATACAGGTGATGGCATGGCTATCTGTTATCTGGGTGATCCTGAGGATATTTTATTTATTGGTATTGGACTCAGAGATGCTTTCGCAGATCTTCAAAATACATGCGATATTATTTATAAAGTACGCTTGGGTATCAATCTGGGTCCAGTAAAAATTGTAGAAGATATTAATGGCCAGAGAAATACCATTGGGGACGGCATTAATGTTGCTCAAAGAATCATGAATTTTGCCGATGATAACCAACTATTAATTTCACGATCATTTTATGATGTTGTTAGTTGTATGTCAGATGACTACTTGAATATGTTTCATTATCTCGGGCGCCGAGCGGATAAGCACGTGAGAAAACATGCTGTTTATGAAGTTATGTCAAAAGATAGTGACAGAGCACCTGCTAGTGAGAGGGAATCAGATTCTTATGATCAGGACCACAATGAATCTGGTTTGATAACCGAAGCTGAAGAAAATACTGAAACAGCATCTTTCTCAAAGCCTGCTCTTGTCTGTCAATTTGATCAAGCCACACTGAATGAAATTGAGAAAAATCTTGCCGGTTATGTGGGTCCTATGGCAAAAATCCTGATAAGGAAGGCATCGAGAAAAGCACAATCGCTGGATGAACTTCGCCATATGCTTGCAGAGGAGATTCCGACCGAAGATAACAAGCGTTTATTCCTGGCTTTATGAGAATATAAAATAATGAGAAGTGCTATAGTAAGAATCAAAAGTACACAGAATGCTTCTCATGAATTTAATAGCGTTTCATCGAATCAATGATGATTTGATCTATGGCAACCCCTGCTGTAGTAAATATTTCCTGCATATCACTAAACAGCCAGGCCGGGCCATTGATATAAATATCATAATCCTGTAATTGAGGATGATCAGCCACAACTATCTCGGCAGTCTTTTTCAGCCCGGCTTTCAAACGGTCGATATCCACAATCTGATTATTCTGGTACTGAATATCAAGTGGTATATAATGAAAGTTATCCAGCGCATCGACCCAGCTTCGACAGTAGTTTCCCTGGTAATGGGAACTGTATTCGTCTACCAGCCAGTAAAGGAAAATTGGCTGGGTTTTGTCGAGGGCAATGGCATGTTCGATCAGACTTTTGATGGGTGCCATACCGGTATCAAAGGCAATAAAGATAATCGGATTACTGGATTCTTCCTTGAATAAAAAATCTCCATAGGGGCCTGTTACGCACACTTTCTCGCGTGGCTTGAGTTGATTGAAGATATATTCCGAAAACTCATCGCCCGGGACTTCGCGCACATGAAATTGTAAATACATGCCATTGCAGGGGCAGCTGGCGATGGATTTATTGCGTGGCGACAAGCCGTTGATGGTCAGACTCACGTGCTGGCCGGCGAGGAATTGCATGGTTTTGGTGCGTGGCGTGCGTAGCTGGATAATACGAATGTCATCACCGATGGCTTCGATTTTGTGAACGAGGGCATCAATAGTCTGCTCAGGTATCTGTTCGGCAGAATATGCTTCAGGCGCATCAATCACCAGATCAGTGAGCGGTTTACAACGGCACAATAAAAAAGCATGTTGTGCTTTTTCATGTTCCTTGAATACATAGTCGTGCGGCAAGCAGTCGCTCAATTCGCCTGATAGCAGGCGTGCACTGCACTTGCCACAGCTACCGTTATTACAATTGTAATTAAGTGAAATACCATGACGCAGGGCGGAATCGAGAATGCTTTCTGTTTTTTCTGCCAGAAAACGGTGACCACTGGGCTGGATGGTGATGGATACGTTCATGTAAAATTTGCCATGTCTTTATTATCAATTCTTCAGTTAATGATAGACGAAATATTACAGTCCGCATTATGCAACAATTTGATGCAATGACACGTGGGTTGTAATGCTTCACAACAGCTCAAATCATCAATTTACTAAGCCATTTAAGCATCACTGGTGTATAATGACATTAATTCTTGCTTTTGTAATGCCAAGTTATTCATGACAGAAAAAACTATTCGGACAACATGCCCATACTGTGGTGTTGGCTGTGGTGTGCTGGTTAACCTGGGTGATCAAGGTGACGTATCAGTAAAGGGCGATCCTGAACATCCAGCCAATTACGGACGCCTGTGCTCGAAGGGCGCCGCTCTGGGCGACACCTTGGGAGTGGAGGGCAGATTATTATATCCGGAGGTCAACGGTACCACTTGTGACTGGGATGATGCTCTGGATTTTGTCAGTAAGCAGTTACAATCCATTATCGATGAACACGGATGCGACAGTGTCGCCTTTTATGTATCCGGGCAGTTGCTGACCGAAGACTATTATGTTGCCAACAAGCTGATGAAGGGTTTTATTGGCACTGCCAATATCGACACGAATTCTCGCCTGTGCATGTCTTCCTCAGTAGCAGCACACAAACGTGCGTTCGGTTCTGATACCGTACCGGGTTGTTACGAAGACCTGGAACGTGCCAAACTCATTGTGCTCACTGGTTCCAACACCGCCTGGTGTCATCCTGTTTTATACCAAAGAATAGTTAAAGCTAAAAAACAGAATCCGGATCTAATGATAGTCGTGATAGATCCCAGAAGAACATCAACAGCTGATATAGCAGATATCTTTTTACCGATCAAACCATCCATGGATTCCGTGCTCTTTAATGGATTGCTGGTGTATTTATATATGAATGGTGAATTGAATGAGCAGTTTGTTAACAACTGCACCGAGGGTATGGATTTATGCATTGAGCAAGCGCGGCTATCCGCAGCGGATATTGCCAGTGTCGCCAAACAGTGTGAACTCAAACCCGAAGATGTCGAGGCATTCTATCGCCTGTTCGCGCGTACAGAGCGCGTGGTGAGTGTTTATTCTCAAGGTATCAATCAACACAGCAGTGGTACTGATAAAGTCAACAGTATTATTAATTGCCATTTATTCACCGGCCGAATCGGGCGCCCGGGTATGGGGCCGTTCTCATTCACGGGTCAACCCAACGCCATGGGTGGACGGGAAGTCGGTGGTCTTGCAAACCAACTGACGGCTCACATGGAGATAGCTAATCCTGAGCACAGGAAATTAGTACAGGATTTCTGGCAATCGCCAGGGATGGCCGACAAGGAAGGCCTGAAGGCGGTCGACATGTTCCAGGCCATTCACAGTGGCAAGATCAAGGCGGTATGGATTATGGGTACCAATCCGGCAGTGAGTATGCCGGATAGTAATCACGTACGTGAAGCCCTGGACAGATGTAAGCTGGTGATTGTATCCGATTGCGTCAGAAAAACAGATACCAGCGAATTTGCACATGTGCTGCTGCCTGCACAAACCTGGGGTGAGAAGGATGGAACCGTCACCAATTCTGAACGGCGTATATCCCGCCAACGGTCACTGTTACCGATACCTGGCGAGGCCAGGGCTGACTGGTGGATTGTTAGCGAGGTTGCCAAGCGTATGGGGTTTGCGAAGGCCTTTGCCTACTCCGAGGCCGCGGATATTTTTATAGAGTTTGCCCGATTATCCGGTTTTCAGAATAACGGACAACGCGATTTTGATATCAGTGCCTATGCTGATCTGAGTTACCAGCAATATGACGATCTGATGCCCAGGCAGTGGCCAGTTACCAGTGATCAAGCCGAAGGTCAGTCACGCATGTTTGGTGATGGCAAATTTTATAGCAATAGCGGCAAGGCCCGGTTTATAGCTATTGACCCACGTGGCCCGGCAGTACCGGTTTCGGAAGAATATCCACTGGTGCTCAATAGCGGCCGCATACGTGATCATTGGCATACACTCACACGTACTGGACGATCGGCGCGCTTGTCTGCCCATATCAGTGAGCCCTTTGTTGAGATTCATCCACAGGATGCGGTACAACAGTCACTGGTCGACAAATCACTGGCGAGGATAGTGAGTCAATGGGGGGAGGTGCTCGTGCGTGTCAATGTCACGGAACATCAACGTCAGGGTTCAATATTTATTCCTATGCACTGGAACAGGCAGTTTGCCAGTGCCGCCTGTGTCGATAGTTTGATCAATGCAGCGACTGATCCGGTTTCCGGGCAACCTGAGTTCAAACATACACCGGTCAGGATCGAAGCTTACGAGCCTGAATGGCATGGTTTCATTATGTCGCGTCGCAATTTATCAATGAAGAATGCCTCTTACTGGGCCTGTTCCAGAGGCCATGGTTACTGGAAATATGAAATTGCCGGCACTGATCTACCACAAGATTGGGCGAGTTGCGCGCGTAGTCTGTTATGCTCCGCAGATCAGAATGTCGGTTGGGTTGAATATTTTGATAATGCAGCCAAACGCTATCGCGCTGCCAGAGTGGTGGATAATAGACTGGAAAGCTGTGTATTTATCGGTCCGGATATCAATCTGCCACCTAAAGACTACCTGATTGATTTATTCCTTAAGAGTGAACTGACGGACGTGGATCGATCCAGCCTGCTCACCGGAAAGCCGTCCACTGATACTGAAGACAGGGGCAGGGTAGTCTGCGCCTGTTTTAATATAGGCTACAATCAAATTACCAGGGCGATCGAGGAAAACAAGCTGTTAACAGTAGAGGCGATTGGTGAATGCCTTAAAGCGGGGACTAATTGTGGTTCCTGTGTGCCTGAGTTAAAAGAAATTCTCAAGGCCATGTAAACATCAATTGCGAACTATTATTGTCCTAGTCCGGGCAGTCAGTTATTTCGCATGATCCCGTATTGGTAACCGGCATTGCTTGTATTTCCTGCAAACTTTTTTGAATATTAACATCATCAGGTGCGATCCTGCTTGCGCACTGGATAGCCTTAATGGCTTTTGTTCTGCAGTTTTTCGCTGCCAGCGCATAGGCCAGATTGTTCCATGCGTTGGCATTCAATGCTCTAATGTCCAGCTCACGGCTAAACGCAACAGTCGCTTGTGTATAATTTCCTGCTGCGTATTCTGCATTGCCTAATGACATTAACACGATGGAATCCCCAGGCCATTTTATTGCGCCTTGCCTGAATGCTTTTAATGCGGCTGCTGAAAATCCTGATTGTTGTAAATCCTTGCAGGCTTGTGTGTAATTCAGCGGAGTCGCTGTGAATGGAATCTTTCCTGCGGGTACAAAAACATAAGCCCAGTATTTAGCTCGCTGCCAGGTGCGTTCAAAAGTTGAAAAGCTGATTTTGTAATGTCTGATAGTACCGGAATGCAGTATCAGTTCAGCCTTGATCAGATCATAGCCAACAGCAACGGCATAGTGCCATTGCGGCCAGATATCCAGTGATAAATTCTGAAAAACAAGTACCGGATTGCCAGCATCAATTTCTGTTAATAATGTACCCAGATCCGGGTTTATTTTGTAGCTGAGTAAGCCATGACTACGCGCAGTCGCGATCATTTCGAGCTGTAAACTACCTTTACGCTCGGGTATATAGACCTTATTCTTCAAGTCATCGATGTTGACTGAAATGCCCTGGTAATCTAACACGGTAGCTAAAGCTGCCGGGCCACACTGGTATTGTTGTTGTGGAAAAAAAGCAACCTCTTTAAGCACAACCTTTGGTCGGATGTGTGCGGGTGGATGCCGAGTGACTTCCTGAGTTTGCGGTGTGCTGGCACAAGCAGTGAGTAAGGCTAATGTAACAACGCCAAATAAAAATCTGGCGTTGTTACAGAAATACATAACGGGTAAGCGATTTATTTATTGATATTTTTTACGAAGGGAAATACATCGGTCGCGCCAAGCATGTCGGTGATGACCAGCACAATAAAGATGGTTAGCAATACACCCAACACATCGCTGCCAGCGGGTAATTCATCAAGACGATGATTCAGTTCGGCGAGTTCAGCTGCGTTCATTTGACTGACACGTGCTTTCGCAGCGACCGGATCAACGCCCATTGCGGTTAATTGCGCCTGGATTTCCTCACGATCGAGCAAGCTTGTCATTTGACTTATAGATACATTGTGTTGAGCTTGATTTAGCAGTGACTCGCTGCTGACCATAGCAGCCTGGAGAGGGGCAAGCTGCATGGTAAGCAGGGTGAAAATAGACAAATAGCTAATCCATTTTGTTATATGTCTGGGTAAATTCATGCGCCTTGCCTCAATAATTAGAATAGTCTGGATTATTTCGCTTTTGACCGATGAAAGCAACAGAAGTAACGGGAATAGTTCACGTTTTATGCATGTTGGCCACCAGCAAGGGTAGCCCTGGCTATTCAGGCAGGGATTGAATGGCTGCGCAGCAGCGACAAGTATTCTGCAATATCAACGTTGAATAAGTGAAGGATTAAATAAAAACCGAAGAGCGAATGAAGAACAGGTTTTCCGGGTTCGTAAAAGCCAATAAAGACTATCTGACCATCATGATCAACAAAATAACAAAACCGACCACGGCCGCTAATGCAATGAAAGCGGTTTGCCAATCCTTTGTACTGCCTTTGGGCCCGTTTTTCATCCAGTGATTGGCAACCGGCCACAAACGCCAGAGCATAAATGCCAGTATGGCGGCCGAGCCTACTTTCATCCAGGTATCCATAAAGCATTTCCTCAGGCAATAAAAAAGCAAGCCACGGATGCCGTGGCTTGCTTGGATTTTAGCGCTTAATCGTCACCACCAGCAAATACACTCAGTAAGTGCAGCAAGTGAATGAACATATTGTGTATATTCAAATACAAGCCTACTGTCGCACGAATGTAGTTGGTCTCACCGCCATTGATGATACGGCTGGTATCAAACAGGATCAGACCACTCATCAGCAATACAACACCACCTGACACGGCCAGTGACAGCGCAGGGATAGACAGGAAGATATTAAGCAGAGCAGCGCCGAAAACGACCATCAGGCCGACAAACAGAAAGCCACCCATAAAGCTGAAGTCTTTCTTGGTTGTTAATGCATAGCCAGACAAACCGAGGAAGATAACGCCGGTGCCGCCGAGCGCGGTCATGACGATGTTGCTACCGCCAGGAATGGCCAGGTAATAAGCCAACATGGGCCCAATGCTCAAACCCATCAAGCCGGTAAAGGCAAATACAACCACTATGCCGCCTGCAGAGTTCTCGAATTTGGGTAATACAAACCAAACCAGAACGATCGCAGCGATCATTGAAATCAACGCCATGCCTTGCGATATTCCTACTGCCATAGAGACAGCAGCCATCGCTGCACTGAAGATCAGTGACATTGATAGTAATGTGTAGGTATTACGCAAGACTTTGTTGGTAGCAAGTGCAGATTCGCGACCTGTTACTACTTGTCCGTAATTATCCATTTTAAACCCTCTTTATATTTAACAAATTTGCTCCAAATCGGATACCTATAACCTAAGGGTTAAATGTACAGAATTCAAGCCCTTATTTTAAATTTAGATACTGGTAATTAGTAAATATTCTGGTATCCTATCCGCTTCGTTTTCCGGTGGCATCTTGCACCATTAACGACATAAATTTATAGACATCTATAAATACAAATAGTTTCAATAAAAATATATAAACTATTGAAATTATTGATATAAATACTTCTGGAGGGCTGGCAGAGCGGTTGAATGCACTGGTCTTGAAAACCAGCGTAGGTTTGTAGCCTACCGTGAGTTCGAATCTCACGCCCTCCGCCATATACTAAAGGCCTTCCAATATGGAAGGCCTTTTTTATGGTGGGTGAGATTTGTACTCACGGTTATATAAAGCCAGTTCGATTAATCGCCACGAAGGCGATTAACACAGCACGATAGTGCTGCCCGCAGGGCGAGGGCCATGATGGCCCGAGTGAATCTCACGCCCTCCGCCCTATGTAAAAGGCCTTATAAATCGGAAGGCCTTTTTTATCGTGGTGTGAGGAGGTCGTTTTTATGGATCAAAATTAATAATGATCAATTTGTACTCTTGGTGTGGCTCGGTAATTATGGTTATTATCATAACAGTAAATGCAGGTACTAAGACTTGGGTATGAAAATTGAAATACTACAAGCAGATATAACTAAATTAGCAGTTGATGCCATAGTCAATGCAGCAAACAATACGTTGTGTGGAGGTGGTGGCGTTGATGGTGCAATTCATCAGGCTGCAGGTAAAAAATTATTGTCTGAGTGTCGCACTTTAAAAGGTTGTGCAACGGGTCATGCTAAATTAACAAAAGGCTACGATTTGCCTGCAACCTATGTGATTCATACAGTCGGGCCCATATGGTATGGCGGTCACAAAAATGAAGAAGAATTACTGGCATCTTGTTATCGCGAAAGTATAAAAATAGCAAATGAACACAATGTAAAAACAATAGCTTTCCCAGCAATAAGTTGCGGCGCATATAAATTCCCAATTGAAAAAGCATGCGAAATTGCAATTCGTGAAGTAATAAAATCAGCAAAGGATACTTCTATTGACCAGGTTATTTTTGCATGCTTTGAGAATAACATTGCGAATAAACTGCAAGATTACCTGACGAAATATCAAATAACTACAGAAGTATTATGAAGTTGAATATGCCTTACTAAAGGTGTTAAAGCTGTTTAGAACCAGCTGGTCTACTATTTGTATTAAAAGACCTTCACTATAGATGAGAATCAATTTTTATGAGGCTGCAAAGAGATATTAAGATAGGTGAATTTTCATTGTATTATTTTCGTTTAATTATCTATGTCGCTTATAGACCCAGACTGCCGCAGGCGGGAGATTCCATGGTACACGAGCGACTCGACTACCTGACACCCTCAGGGAGGTTGCCAGTGCGGCAGAAATGGGGGGCAATGGGGAATAAGTAAATTGCACCAATTTGCCATCCGTTTCCAGAATAGAAAATATCTGACTCAATATGCGCATACGTACCTGTCCTGGCAAACTTAGTAGCGGCAGGCTCGATACTATTGTACCAGGAGCCCCAAGCCCGGCATTGGTGAGCAGAGCCTTCATGCGTCCAGCGTCTCCACCCAGCACATGTACCTTAGGGAAATGCTGTTTTAGTAATTTGCAGAGGCTTGGATCCTTCTCGATCAAAATAAGTCGTTCAGGCGCCACTCCACGGATAAGTAGTGCACGGGTAATCACGCCCGTGCCGGCACCAAGCTCCACTACCATTCCGTTGTCAGGCTCTACCTGGGCCGACATTGCCGTCGCCAATGCCAATCCACTGGGAACAATAGCGCCGGTCTGTAAAGGATTACGTAACCAGGCGGTCAGGAATTGCTTGTTAAAGGTGCTTTTCATGGGCGATATGATCTCAAGCCACGGGAATATTAAACGTTCAATCAACAAAACCGACAACAAGTTCGGCTGGCTGATCTAATCGATGCAGCTGGATAATAAACCAGGCGTACGTCATAGGAAAGCTAAACCCGCAAGCAATTTTGACAGTGAGATCCGGTCCGAATTATTTGTGATTCGCTGTCCTTCCAATTTAGTATAAAAACCATTGATTTGATTGAGTAAATAACTTTCTTCTGATTAAATATGGAGTAATTCATGATACAATAGCGTACCAATATACTATGCTTTTCAAGCGCATATAATGTGTTTAGGGTTTATTGGAATGATATGATAAGCGACGATAAAGAATGGATTTATTTGATAACATTGTAGGCCAGCCAGGAAACCTGCTTCATAAGGATGGCACTTCGAATTACTATGGGCAAATAATCAATTTGCAGGATAGTAATCATTATTTTGAAAATTTACTCAATAAGATTGATTGGAAAAGTGACGAGGCGGCTATCTTTGGAAAACGGATAATTACTAAACGCAAAATGGCCTGGTATGGAGATAAACCTTACGAATATACCTATTCTAATACAACAAAACTTGCGTTGCCCTGGATTAATGAGTTACTTGAGTTAAAGAAAATTGTCGAGCAAGAATCTTCTGAAACATTTAACTCATGTTTGCTTAATTTGTATCACAGTGGCGGTGAAGGGATGAGCTGGCATTGCGATGGAGAACAGGACCTGAAAAAACATGGAGCGATTGCTTCTTTAAGTTTAGGAGCGGAGAGAAAGTTTTCCTTTAAACATAAGAAGACCGGGGAATCAGTGTCACTTTTTTTGCAGCACGGCAGCTTGCTTGTAATGAAAGGTGAAACACAAACTCATTGGCTGCACAGTTTGCCGACTACAAAGAAAATATCCCAGCCAAGAATAAATTTGACATTTAGAACTATCGTTGGACAAAGCTAGGCCTTATATTTATTGTAAGGCGCTGGCAACAAGAACAGGTAGTCAGATACAATACACGCCAACATTTGATCACATCGTTCTCTGGCCTGGTTTCCCTGCTGATTCAAGCGCCTTAGTTCATTAGTAGCAGTAGTGTGCTAGTCTCGATAATGATGAATCACCAGGAGAATATAGTGGGGGATGATAATAGTAGTACACAGGCAAAAAATTCAATAGTTTATCTCATCGGTGGAGGCATAGCTTCACTCGCAAGTGCAACCTATCTCATTAAGGATGCTGGTATTCCCGGTGACAATATTCATATTTTAGAACAAGACAATGTACTGGGTGGTGCACTCGACGGTGCTGGTGATCCTGAGAATGGCTTTGTCATACGTGGTGGAAGGATGCATGAAGCACATTTCGTATGCTACTGGGACTTACTATCTAATATACCTTCCTATGATAATCCTGAAATATCAGTAAAAGATGAATCTTTCGAATTTAGTTCAAGATTTGTTTCACATGCACAAGCAAGGTTACTCAAAGATGGCAAGAAAATTGATCTATCATCTTTTGGGTTATCTATTTCAGATCAGGCGGATTTGTTGAAGCTTACATTTACTTCTGAAAAGTCACTGGATAACCTGAAGATTCAAGACTGGTTTTCAGTAGAGTTCTTTGAAACGAATTTCTGGTATCTATGGACAACAATGTTTGCATTTCAAAAATGGAGTAGCGTCGCAATCATGAGGCGTTACATGAAACGCTTTATACACCTGTTGGAAGGAATGCCAGCACTGGGTGGCATCATGCGCACTAAATATAACCAGTATCATTCTGTTATATTACCCCTTAAACAATATCTGCAAGAAAAAGGTGTGCATTTTGATATGCAAACCCAGGTTTTAGATATTGATTTTAGTTTCTCGAAGGAGAGTAAAACAGCTGCTACCCTCTATATTCTCGATAAAAATGCTGAGAAAGAAAAAATTTCTCTCGGAAAAAATGATTACGTTTTTATAACTAATGGGTCTATTACTGAGTGTACTGACACTGGTTCCTGGGCAAAGGCGCCAGTATTAAAGGGTAAATCGAATTCAGGTGCCTGGATGTTATGGGAAAACATCGCGAGAAAAGATAGTACCTTTGGTCGACCTGGTGTCTTTAGTGATAATATTGATCTGCAAAAATGGTATTCATTCACAGCGACATTAAAAGATCCTGCTTTTCATGATTATATGGAAAATTTTAGTGGTAATCTGGATGGTACGGGTGGCTTGGTAACGATGATAGATTCCAACTGGTTGATGTCAATTGTTATTGCTCGGCAACCTCACTTCCCTAACCAGCCAAAAGATATAAAGGTATTCTGGGGATATGGCCTATACCCTGACAGGGAAGGTAATTACGTGAAGAAAAAAATGTCTGAGTGCAATGGTGAAGAGATTCTTGAAGAACTATGGTATCACCTTAAAATACAAGAACTGATGAAACCAATTGTCAAATCCGGCAAGGTCAATTGCATACCGGTAGCCATGCCATTTATTGACAGCCTGTTTATGCCCTATGCCAAAGGCGATCGTCCTGATGTATTGCCTGAAGGAGCAACAAATTTTGCTTTCCTTGGTCAGTTTGCTGAGGTGCCTAAAGATTGTGTCTTTACTGTAGAATATTCTGTGCGCTGCGCACAAACTGCTGTATATGGTCTCTTTGATTGTGGCAAGGAAGTATTGCCCGTTTACGATTCAATCTATATGCCAAAAGTGTTACTAAAAGCTATGAAGGCTATTAGCCAGTAGAGAAGCGTGTAAAGGAAAACGCTACACGACCGGTGTCCGGGGTTTGTCTAATCTGGATTATTCTAACGATGCGCCGTGTGAGGATCAAATGAATAGAAGAGTAATCGGTGTCAGAATACTTCATGTATGGTGGTGAAATAACATGCAACCCAAAACACTGGCAATCACATTAACTCTGTTACCTTTGCTTGCCGCTAATGGCGCGTATCTGCTGAGTGCCTATGAGGGTTCCGTCCCCTGGTGCATGCCCTATATAGAGGGTTGCACGACTGTTAGTCGCGCGGGGCGTAGTGGCAATTCGATCTTTTTATTTCGTGTAGTCATGATGGTATATAGTGTGCTATTGATATGGTTCTGGATCTATTCAAAGCACTGGCTCGATCTGCTATATGGCCATGGCACAGCCATTGCTCGTGTCATCTTGTGGCTGGGATTGGCAGGTATGCTTTCTCTGCTCATCTATATTGATTTTCTGGGTACATCCGGTGAATTAAATCGATTTATGCGTCGCTTTGGTATCTTGTTTTATTTTACATTAACTCCATTGGCACAATTACTCCTGCTTAATCAGCATTACAAAATAATAAACAAGAACCCTGCGGTGCCTATCAAGCGAGGAGCGTTACAGTATCAGCTCGTTCTTTTACTAGTGATGTTAATATTGGGAATATTAAACAGCATTTTAGCAGTCACTCAGCATGATACTTACGCAAGTGAGAACATTGTGGAATGGAACTTCTCATTATTGATGACTTTGTATTTCTCCGGAATGGTCTTGATATGGAAAGATTACCGTTATACTTTTACTATCAAGGCGGCTCCGCACTGATCACGGAATTTAAGCATTATCCTGACATCGACGACGGGGAATGATACCGGGGCATGGCAAGCAGAAATATTATAACTACTTGATAAATAAATAAAATAATCAATTAATCTGCTTGAGTTGACCGGTTATTTAATTAAGATTTCTTACATCTTTCCTTAATTAATCCAATAAGCAAATGGTCATTATCTGAAAATTGAATGCGATTTTTCCAGTTAGTCAAATGACGATATCACTATCGCGTATCAGGGCTTTAAAATAAGCCGTTGCGATGTGTTCACCCATGTTTTTTTGATCTATTATTCGACTCCTTGATAGGTGTAAAATTAATCAATAACAATATAGGTCAAAAACACCAATGGATATGCAAAACGCAACGCAGGGTTTGATTGCCGCAGGTCGACAATTGTATGCACTCGGCATGGTACCCGCTACCAGTGGTAATTTTTCAGCACGTCTTGATGACGGCACACTGGCTATTACTGTCTCCGGCAGTCACAAAGGTAAGTTGTGTGATGCAGACATTATGCAGGTAAACGGGCAGGGCCAATCTCTGGATGAGCGACGTCCGTCAGCGGAGACGCTTTTGCATACACAGATATATGCAAGATACCCGCAGGCTGGCGTTGTCCTGCATCCACATTCGGTGAATGCTACTATCTTGTCGCGGCTGAGTGGCAATTGGCTGGTGTTACAGGACTATGAAATCCTCAAGGCCTTTCCGGGGATCGACACCCACCAGTGCACGGTACGTCTGCCGGTATTTGATAATGACCAGGATATTGCCAGGCTGGCGGCCAGGGTAGATGATTGTCTGTCAGAAGCAGGCGATTTACCTGGCTACCTGATACGTGGCCATGGTTTTTATACCTGGGGAAATACGCTTGATGATGCCTTGCGTCATGTTGAGGCGTTTGAGTTTTTATTTACTTGCGAATTAGGATCAAGAAAGGACTAAAACATGGCAAGACTGGCTATTTACAATGAAAGTGGTAATCCGGAAGGCGCACTCCTTGGCGACGCTGAAGATATCAGCAAAGCCTTGTCGGGTATTGGCGTTCAATACGAACAATGGGAGACGACCTCGCCATTGTCCGCTGATGCAGGTCAGGACGAAGTACAACAAGCTTATGCGGATTCTATTCAGCGCTTGCGGGATCAGTATGCAATTCAGTCCGTTGATGTGGTTGCATTGCGCCCCGATAATGCTCAAAAAGAGGAATTCCGGAAAAAGTTTCTCGCCGAGCATACACATGCCGATTTCGAGATTCGCTTTTTTGTCGATGGTAGTGGATTATTTTATTTACATGCAAACGGCAAGGTCTATCTGATGTTGTGCGAGAAAGGTGATCTGATTTCAGTGCCTGCCAACACAACACATTGGTTTGATATGGGTGCTAACCCGAACTTTAAATGCATTCGTTTGTTTACCACGGAAGATGGCTGGATCGGCGATTTTACCGGTAGTGATATTGCCACACGCTTTCCGGACATGGATAGCTTTGTTGCTGGTCTGAGATGATCAAAGCCATTGTCACGGATATAGAGGGCACGACCACTTCGATTGACTTTGTTTACGATGTGCTGTTTCCTTACGCACGTGAACATCTTGGTGCGTTTGTGCGTCGTCATGCCAAGGATCTGCATGTGGCTTCCTACATTCAGGATGTGTGTGCGCAAACGCAAGAAACATTGGATATAGACAAGGTCATCACACAGCTCGAAACCTGGATGGCTGAAGACAAAAAGGTGACAGTATTAAAAGGGTTGCAAGGCCTGGTGTGGGAGGCCGGCTATAAAAATGGTGATTTTACTGGCCATGTGTATGCGGATGCCTATGAAAATCTTCAAGCCTGGCATGATCAGGGCCTGGCCCTGTATGTGTACTCCTCAGGTTCGGTAAAGGCACAGCAATTACTCTTCGGTTACACCCGGTACGGAGATCTTAATCCATTATTTAGTGGCTATTTTGACACGACTACCGGTGCCAAGACCGAGGCGAGCTCTTATCAACAGATTGCGCTACAGGCAAAATTGCCCGCATCTCAGATGTTATTTCTGTCGGATATTGACAAGGAACTGGAAGCGGCGCAACAGGCTGGCATGCACACACGCTGGCTTGTAAGGGATTGTGATCCGGACGGGGAGGCTGCCTTCCAGCAGGTTAGAGATTTCAATGAAATCAAGTTCACAGTCTGAGCCATGTTGAGAGGACTCAAATATTGATCACAGTTCAGATCTGAATCCAATTATTGCACTGATTATAATATTAATATCACATGAAAAAAATAATGCAGCGATTATCACCCAATGAAACACTGCTTGAAGGTCAGTGGTTAAACACGGACGATCAAATTGTATCGAATGAAGCTTGCGCAAGAATTGAATGGCTCACTACAGATATACTTAAATTAGTCAGGGTCGATAGATCTACCTGGTTAAAGCTATATCAAGATCCGCTCGATAAGCGATACTGGCTATTATATTACCCGCAGACGGAACTGCATGGTGGAGGACCGCCCAGTTTGATGGCAATAACATATGAAGAGGCGGATCTCAGATTCAAAAAACAAAACGTATGACCTGCATGTTCAGGCCTGGTCGCTGAAAATCCCAGGATTGACTCATCTATATTATGATGAATTTCAATCATTTTTTACTGATATCAGGGCTATTCTTTTCTTGTATTACTGTATCTTTTGACTTGTGGATGCGTAGGCATCTGCATGCGCTGTTGTTTCAGGCATGTGCATAATGATCGATACACGGCGGTTTCGTGCACGGCCCTGACGGGTTTCATTTTTTGCCCGCGGGCGCGTATCTGCATAACCAATAGCACGAATACGATGCGGTGCAATATTATTCTCAATTAAATGACGTGTAACATTAGTGGCACGAGCAGTAGATAACTCCCAGTTAGACTGAAAATGCTGATTATTGATAGGTATGTTATCTGTGTGGCCTTCGACGGAAATATTTAAATGAGTGTCATTGATCATGCCGGCTAATTGTTTGAGTAATTGAATGCCATCCGGTTTGAGTTCATCGCTGGCCCGGGTGAATAGTACGTGATCACTGATGATCAGGTTAACCTGGCCTCTGGCTTCACTGATGTCGATTTTATTGAGTAATTGAGAGTTTTTTATCTGTTGATAAATCTGTGTATGCTCGAGAGATACGGGAGCGCCATCTTGATCCTGTTGTTCTACGAAAGCAATGTCGGGGTTAAGGATATATAGTTCATTTTTTACAGGGTTACGGATTTCATTCAGTGTTGTATCGACATCAGTCCCTACAGGTAGTATTTTAGTTATATCAATCTTGTTATTGAGCAAGTCAGCAGTGTTGATATTAAAATTTGATTCATTATACGTATCGTTGTTATTTTGTTGATGTTCTTCATTATTCGAAAACAATAGTTTGTTGACGCTGTTGCTCTGGTCATTTTGTTTCACTTCAGGCGCTATATCTGTTGTTTTGTCCGTAGTGTTTATTATTGAATTGATTTTCTGAACAGGTTTTTTGACGGTTGTCTCTACCGTCAATATAGCCTCGGATGCCTGTTTGCTTGATGCCTCAATGCTATTTCCCGATATTTGATCCTGGTTTTGTTGTTGATCTTTTGATTCAGTCAGTTTTATTTGTAATGAATCCAGTGAAGAGGTGTCTGGTTTAAAATGTGACATTGCCAGCAAAATAATAAACAAAGTCAATAACAATGTCAGGATATCAACGTAACTAATTATCCATCCTTCCTGATACGTATTTGCTGAAGTATTATTATCATCTTCTGCTATGAATTCAGCAGACTGTTCAAAGCCCAATTCTGATTCGTAAGCTAACGAATTTGAATTACGTCTGGATTGAAAATCAATAACTGAGGCTGGCATGACGCTCATATCAAGCTGCACTTGCGAGTGAGGATGTTCTGCCGCCCGTGTATAAATCATGCGAGGATACACCGAAGGACTCAAGTGAGTCCATAATCAAGGAAGGGTGGCTTCGCTCTTGTACCATCAACAGTCCTTCACAAAGCATATGATTGATAGCAATTTCCTGTTGATGGCGTCGTTCGAGTTTCATCGCCAGGGGCTTCAAAAACAGATTGGCAGCTACTATGCCATACAAGGTGGTTATCATGGCAAAACCCATGGCCGTACCAATCTCCGCAATGCCACTGGAACCAAGGCCGTAAAGCATATGTATGAGGCCAAACAGGGTGCCGAGCATGCCAAAGGCGGGAGCAAATACTGCCATGGTCCGCAATATTTGTACTTCGGCTTCACCGCGTTGACGCTGGTTTTGAACTCGATAGCGGATCATCTTGATCAAACCATTGCGTGGACCACCGTCGACAATATGCCGCATGCCGGCTACAAGAATGGGATGATTGATTTTTTCTATCAGCTGTTCTGCTTGACGAATACCGCCACGGCGATAGTATTCTGCAAAGTTGAGTAATTGTTTGATTTCGGTATGGGCATCAGGAGCATAATCTTTCATCAGTAGTGGTATTTTTCGCAACACCGGCACCACTTCTTTGATGGGTCTGCTAACCAGCGTTGCCGCTACAGTCCCGCCCAGTACAACAATTAGCCCTGGAATATTAAAAAACGCCCCAATATGTTCTGGCGCGATCAGTATCATGACAAGAATGAGTAGCAATCCACCGCTTAGTCCGATGGTGGTTGATTGATTTAAATGTCCAATTATCTGTTTCATTTCACACCTGTTTGTTTCATGCTATCTAATGATATAGAGAACTAGCAATAACTATTCCAGTATCATCTAAATCATATAAGTTATTGTAAAATAAGTATTATATATTCCTGTTAAGGTTCGGCAAACTGCCGGGGCGGCAAACATTGGCCGACTGTGCTGTGCAGGCTATGAAGGTAAGTGTGTTTATTGCCGCTTGCGGCAGGATGGTTTGATTTTTAATGAAAACCAAACAGCGGAGGTATCACACATTTCTGTTAAGATGATAAACAAAAGTGCTCTAATGTGGATTTATTACAAGGCAGCCTATATTTATGAAACTACTGATACGCAATCTCGCCCGTACTACTACAGAAGCAGAACTTCGGACGTTGTTCGAGGCTTATGGCAGCGTACAGTCCTGTAATCTGGTCATGGATAAAGCGACAGGAAAATCCAAAGGATTTGGCTTTATCGAGATGCCCAAACAGGGTGAGGCCAAGTTGGCAATGAAGCACTTCAATAATAAGGATGTGGCAGGCAGTAAGATTCGCGTAAAAAAAGCGGAGTCAAAACAATCAGTCGAAAACAGTCATGATGCCGGGGCAGATGAATAAATCCAGCATTCAGGATCCCTTGCACGGAGTAACACTGAAGATGTTGCTTACCTGGCTGCTTGAGAAGTATGGCTGGGAAGGCTTGAGCAGCCGAATCAATATCAAATGTTTCACCAACGATCCGAGTATCGCCTCCAGCCTTAAATTCCTGCGCAAGACGCCGTGGGCGCGGCAAAAGGTGGAGGCTTTGTATCTACGTTCTATAGGCAACGTATGGAATGTTAGCCAAAATAAACAAGACATTGATAACAATCAATCATAGTAAACACTCGAATTATTTTTCCCCCTGAGTTCTGATGGTTTGAATGTGCCGTATTGTTCAGGCTGCCTCACCGGGCAGTCAATTTAAATCATCGCTGTATCTGTACCTGTATTATCCAAAAAAAAGCCCCTCCAGTAATAGGGGGGCAAACCTGATAAGGGTTTATCAGGATCCGGGAGTTTCAGGTACTTGCGCTGTCGATACACTGTCTGAGTTATCAACCGGAGTCAGAATGCCGATGGCAGCTATCGGTCCAACGATGGTCTGAGCGCTGAAGTCTGCTGGCGCTGAGGCAAACGGTGTAACAAAGCCACCGACACTAACGTTTGTATTGGGAGCAAAAACGGAAGTATCCAGAGTACCATTATCAACTTCATAGAAATTAGCTTGAGTATCATTCGCAGAGTCTGTTCCTGTGCCGGTAAAGTCATACAAGGCCACGTTACGTCCATTGATAGTCAGTGCATCAAGGACAAAAGGGTATTGCGGAGGATTTTCCGGGATGTGAGCAACAGTTATTACAGTGCCTCGTACAACAGACACGAGCATACGGGCATAACCATTAGTTGCATCCAGAGTCAATGCATTATTATTGTCTACTGAAGCAGTACCAAAGACTGTGATGCGCTGGCCCACCGAGATATCACTGATCGCAAAGAGGTCTGGTGATAACTGCTTACGTACTATGGTTGAGTTATCGAGTAATACGGTGACTGTATCATTAAATTGTGCACTGCCGTCATTTCGGATCAGGGTTGCGCCACGGACAGTCAGTACATCACCGTTACGAGCCATGACACTACCATGAACGACGTCCAAGGTGCCGCCCGGCACACTGGAACCGGCATAAACTTCACGTGCAACAAACCGACGTGGTGCGAATTGTATAACGCCTCGTGCTATCATGGCTGTCTTTGCTGATTGCAGTGCCAGTTCAGCCAGGCCGGCGTCCCCGGTATAGCCATCACCATTGATTTCATAAATAGTATTACTATCGACATTCACGTTTAATGTGCCAAAATGACGAGCTCCTGTGGTTATTTTATTTCGAAAGGGATGCATGAAAATAGAGAAACGTTGATTGGCCACATCCACATCTTTCAGCGGTCCGCGTACACGGTGACGTTTTGGAGCCTTGCCATTGACCTCGGCAACCAGTAATGGCGTTACTGTGATTGTTGGTACTTCATTGACATCAAATACAACTGTGTTAGATCGGTTGAGATCAAAATCCAGTGTTAATGAAGCCGGTATTCCCGGGGCGACGGGGAGGCTGTTTTTGCCTTTAAGGCTGACTGAAGCGACTAATTGAGTGAGTGGGTCGCCATTACTATCCACAATGATACCGACGGGTACTGCACTACCATTGGCATCCTCTACCTGTATATCAGCGTTACTGTAATCCAGCGTCATGGTTCCCTTGACATAGACACCATTAGGGATGGTTGCTGCAGTCAGGAACTCGGTTAAATCAGTATACCGGGCGAAATCCACGCGGGTATTGAGTGGCAGGGTTTCAACGATCTGGCCATTTTGTTTTGTGAGCGTTAATGAAACGACGTCAACGGTATAGGTGGCAAAGTCTCCTTTTGCATCAGTTAATCCAATCAGGACATCACCACTGCCATTATCAGAACTACTTCCCCCGCCACCGCAGGCGCTTAATATGGGTACAAGAATGACCATGCTTATCAGTAATAGCCAGGCCACAAAAGTGTGGTGCATGCTGTTTTTCGCGGCATTCAGTCTTGTTGTACTTATAATTTCCATTGTCTTGACCTCGTTTGCTTGATTATTTTGACCAGACACAGGAAAGCTTGTATCTATGCCATAACCTGTATAACGCATGAGGCATGGAATGGTTGACATAAGCCGCGAATTTTTTATCCAGGGGGATATGTGTATAAATATTAGCCACTTTTAGCGGCAATAGACGACCTGAAGCCATTCGCATTCATGCTGGAGAAGTACTGATGCCGGCAAATACCGGGTTGATTTCAGTGATTCCAGTGCATTTACAGCGGTTGTCCAGGCTGAGGACAGTATTCAATATTACTCGCGAAGGAAAATCAGAGATAATATATTTCTGGTACAAAATGGATGAAAAAATGAGTAAACCCGAGATAGTATTGATTTTCGATGAAGAGTGCCCAGTATGTCGCCACTATTGCCGAAAAGTGAGCATTAAAGAAAATCCGGGAGAGCTCAAGATAATCAATGCACGAATTGAAAGTGATGTTATCAGAGAAATCACCAGCAGGGGACTGGATATGGACCAGGGTATGGTGCTCAAATCTGGAAACGAATTCTATTCAGGAGGAGAAGCTTTACACAGGCTCGCATTAATAAGTTCCCGTACGGGCTTGTTTAACCGGTTAAATTACTGGATATTTAAATCCAGGGCTATATCCGCATGGTTATATCCTGTATTAGTATTCCTGCGCAATGTTCTTTTGAAAAGCCTGGGTAAAACGAAAATAAATAATCTGCGCAAAATTGGTAATAATAACCAGGAGGTAGGATAGATATATGCTGTCCAATAATTATATTTCTAATATTGACTATGTTATTTATGATAGCCCGATTTTAGTGAAATCATTATTATGCTGCATCTTTTGAAGCTATTACTACCTGCCATCCTTCCATCGTGGAATTTCTTTGACATCATCACCCCTTCACCACGTATACAATTTACTTTACTTGGTTCAGAGTATGAAAATCCGCAGGAATGGCATGATTTTCGTCAGCGACCGATGCATTTATCTTTCTTGCAGATGCTGGGTCGATTGTTCTGGAATGCGAGATGGAATGAATCGATGTTTGTGGTCAGTTGTGCCGAACGTCTGTTGGAGGCACCATCACAACATAGTGAAGATGAAATTCTGACACGCATTATTATCGACCTTAATAGCGGTTGCGTAAAACCTCTGCCAATGAATGCAACTCAGGTGCAATTCCGATTAGTTGTTGTCGAACGTCATGGTACCAGGCTACAACAGGATGTTTGTTTCTATTCACGTATTCAGGGTCTTCCTGCAAGAGACATAGTATGAGTCTGGACTTTGCCATACGCCTGACTGAAATATTATTGGGCCTGGCTTTTGCTCAGCAGAGTATAGAGCACTGTATATCTTCGGGGTATGAGCGTTACCTGTTTATTGTGCGTCTGTTGTTATCTGTGTTACTCGTCGTTGGTTTTCATACTAACTGGCTTGCCATTTTACTGCTATTACTGGGAATAGCGAGTTTATACCGTTTTCAAGGCCCTTATAATGGCGGCGCAGATCGCATGAGTTTACTGATTCTTTGTTGTCTCTGCCTGGTCTATTTTTTACCCACACAAACCTGGAAAGAAGTCGTTTTTGGTTATCTCGCCGTACAACTGGTTTTGTCCTATTTTATTTCGGGTTGGGTAAAAATTGTCAATAAGGACTGGCGTAGCGGTGTTGCATTAAGTGATGTTTTCCTGTTTTCTGCCTATCCGGTGAGCGAGTCATTAAGGCAGTGGTCAACATCACCGCGGCTACTTTTGTTTATGTCATGGAGTGTTATGCTTTTTGAAATATTGTTTCCTGCTTTCCTGTTGTCAACAACCAGTTTGTTAATTGCGCTGATGATAGCGGCAATATTTCATTTCGCCAATGCCTGCTTATTTGGCCTGAACCGGTTTTTCTGGATCTGGCTGTCTGCCTATCCATCTATTTTGTGGTTTCAGCATCGTTTTTTACTAATCAGTTAATTATTGCAACAATCCCCACTTAGAAGTCAGTTTGATTGATATCTGAATTGAACTATTTTTAGCATAATTGATCCATATAATACGTTATGATACAAGTATAGCTCTGGCTATCTAATTCTATATTATTTACCGAAGCTCGGATCACTTCTGGTATTGATCTATGGCTTCTTAAGTTACCTAATTGTGTAATTCAGCTAATCAGAAAGTAAAAAAAATGAATGATACTTATTTATTGAATATGGATTTTTCACAAACGGCGTGCCTGCTGGCAAAAGACCGTCAATGGATAAAAAGCAAGGCTGACGGTGTTTCACGTATACCGCTGGAACGTGAAGCGGCGGAGTCAGGCCACACCACCAGTTTTGTTAAATTCGAACCTGGATCTTTCTTCCCTGAGCATAAGCATCCACAAGGCGAAGAGTTGTATGTACTAGAGGGCGTGTTTTCAGATGAAAATGGAGATTACCCCGCTGGTTCATATATTCGTAATCCACCTGGTTCACTCCATAAACCGTTCACCAAAGAAGGCTGTATTTTATTTGTTAAGCTGGATCAATTTCAAGCTGATGACGATAAACAAGTTGTTATAAGGCCAGATGATCAACAATGGCAGCCAGGGATCGGCAACCTCAAGGTGGTGCCATTACATACATATCTTACGGAAAGTACTGCACTGGTATACTGGCCGGAGAACGAGACGTTTCAATTTCATACACACTGGGGTGGCGAAGAAATTGTCGTTATTAAAGGCAGGTTTATCGATGAGCATGGAGAATACCCGGCCGGTAGCTGGATACGTAGTCCGCATATGAGTAAGCATTTTCCCAGAGTCGAAGAAGAAACATTAATTCTTGTAAAAGTCGGCCATTTAAACAGTGATTAAAATTTGTGTTCCGATATATGCGCTCAATAGTATTTTGTTTGTTTTCACTAACCTGATATACAGTAAAGCCTAATTATACCTCATGAATTATTGTTGTTGATCGATCGGGGTTAACTCAATTAATTTGCGCTTGTTTACTGCGTATGATTATTTTCAATTGCTGGATTTTTCAAATAGGGCTCCCTATACTCCTGTCTGTGTTGTGTCTTTTCGATGTGACACAGTCACACAACAATCCAATTAAATATTATGCAAGGAGCAATAAATATGAAGTATAGGAACACTCATCGTTACATTGCATTACAATTACGTCATCTGACATTGGTGAGTATGTTAGCGTTTGGATTTATATCCACGCCAGCACTTGCCGAATCTCTGTCACCCGAAATGCAGGCAAAGGTTGATATCTATCAAAAAAAATTAACGCAGTGGACAAAAAACCCTGTATTGATAAATGCCCTTAAGGATGTCAATGTAAAAGAAAATTCAAAACTGAATAATGAACAATGGAAATCCCTGAAGGATCAGGATCCATCGGTGACTTCGTTTCAAACCAACCAGGCAGGGAGATTTCTGACGAATCTGGAAAACGATAAAAGTATAGGTAAGATTTTTTTGCGTGACAGTAAAGGTAATCTGGTTGCAGGTAGTAAAAAGCCAGCTATTTTTAATATCGCAGGTCGGCCGGCCTATGAAAATGCCATGCGTGGTAAAACCTGGGTTGCTGGAAACATCAAACCGGATCCCACAACGAATCTTAAAAGTGTTCAACTATCAGCTCCTGTGATGAATGATGGAAAAGTGATTGGTGTGTTACACAGCAGCGTCATCGCAGAGTAACAACTAAGACTTTGTAAACAGGTATGAAGCCGAGGCATTATTGCCTCGGCTTTTTTTTGTATAAGAATCGTATTAATGAGAGTAGTATTTCAAAAACAGGAATATGGATATGTATTAGATTTACTCCTGGTTTCATTTTTATGATTTATTGAAAATTGTGGAGGTTCTTTAAGTTCACTTTGGAGAAAATCTGGTCTTTTGCAGATAATAACGCTTATAATAATCTGACGATTGAATTGATTATTTATCCCGGACAATAAATGCAACCCATAGTATCCATCGTAAACCTGTCAAAAACATATGATAGCGGTTATCAGGCACTCAAAAATGTCAACCTGGACATCAAATCGGGTGAAATATTGGCATTACTGGGTCCTAATGGTGCGGGAAAAACGACCCTGATCTCGATTATTTGCGGGATTGTCAATGCCAGTAACGGGTCAGTCACTGTTGCTGGTCATGATATTATTTCTGATTATCGTATTACACGCAGTATGATCGGTCTGGTACCACAAGAACTGACCCTGGGAGCGTTTGATACCGTCTGGAATACATTATGTTTTAGTCGAGGGCTATTTGGGAAAAAACCCGATTCCGGTTTTGTAGAAAAGATTTTACGAGATCTCTCACTATGGGACAAAAAAGACAGTGAGTTGATGGCATTGTCGGGTGGCATGAAGCGTCGGGTATTAATTGCCAAGGCACTGGTACACGAACCTTCGATCCTGTTTCTGGATGAGCCCACCGCTGGTGTTGATGTAGAATTACGAAAAGATATGTGGAATATAGTTCGACGTCTTCGTGAATCCGGCGTCACTATTATTCTGACAACTCATTATATAGAAGAGGCAGAAGCGATTGCTGATCGTGTCGGTGTTATCAATAACGGCGAATTGTTGCTGGTAGATGATAAGCAGGCATTAATGCACAAGCTGGGCAAGAGGCAATTACTAATAGAGCTGGAGACAAGTCTATCAAAGTTGCCTGAAATATTGTCATCCTGGGAGCTGGAATTATCAACTGACGGGGTACTGGTTACCTATACCTATGACCCACATCGCGCTGACACTGGCATCAATGAATTATTGCAAGCGATCAGGGATGCTGGACTATTGATGAAAGATATTCATACTACACAAAGTTCTCTGGAAGATATTTTTGTTTCACTGGTAAAGAAAGGACCATGAATACATACGCAATTAGAGTTATTTACAAATATGAAATGTTACGTGCCTGGGAAACCTTGTTGCAAAGCTTCGCATCACCGGTAATTTCAACTGCACTTTATTTTGTTGTATTTGGATCGGCTATAGGCTCTCGTATAGAAAATATAGAAGGCGTATCATATGGTGCCTTTATTGTGCCGGGCCTGATGATGCTGGCGCTGCTTACACAAAGTATTTCCAATGCATCATTTGGTATCTATTTCCCTAAATTCACCGGTACAATATATGAAGTGATGTCTGCACCGGTATCCTTTATTGAAATATTGATCGGTTATGTCGGTGCCGCGGCAACCAAATCGTTAATTATTGGTTTGGTGATACTGGCAACAGCCGGTTTCTTTGTTCCATTGAATATTATACATCCGCTATGGATGATGGCATTCCTGATACTGACCTGTATTTCATTCAGTCTTTTCGGCTTTATTATTGGTTTATGGGCTACTAATTTTGAGAAGCTACAGCTCATCCCCATGTTGGTCATTACACCGCTGGTTTTTCTCGGCGGTAGCTTCTATTCGGTTAATATGCTGCCACCTATCTGGCAAACCATTACATTATTTAATCCGGTGGTTTATCTGATTAGTGGTTTTAGATGGAGTTTTTTCGAAGTAGCAGACGTCAGTGTTGGACTAAGTTTATCTATGGTGCTGGTGTTTCTGTCAATCTGCCTTGTGATTGTCTGGTGGATGTTCAAGTCAGGCTATCGACTTAAGCAGTAACCCGTAAGTTAGTGTACAGCGGGTCAATATTTATCAATATAGTCGTTATTTTCTGATGGCCAGGTTTTAGTAAAATTGGTATCAGCGCTATCTCAAGCGGAGTAATCACTATGTATTACCCCGCTGAGAATAATCAAAACACGCATATATCAGAATAGTTTTTTTGCCATATTCATTAAATCATCTGCAACACTGCCGTCGTTATCGGCATCAAGAAATTGTGACAGCATGCCAGAGAGGCCGCTTGATGAGGCATCACCTGATAACAGGTTTGCCTGACCTGAACTGGCAGTATTTTTACTGAGTGAACCCATGGCCATGGCAGCCACCATGGGTAACATTTTCTTCAGCATATTGCTATCCAGGCCTGTATTCTCAGCAGCAGATTGTGCAACGTTTCGACTAACATCCTTGCTACCAAAGATGTGGCCCAAAATACTATTACCTTCAGAAATAGTCTCACTTTTCGTTAATTCCTCAGGATTGTCAACATAGCGCTGATGTTGCCCGGTACCGAGAGCACCAATCAAAGCGCCAAGTCCATCCGATGAAGACATGTTGTTTTGCAATCCTTTGGATATTGATGGCGCCAGCTGACCAATTGCCCTGGTAGCATCGCCTTCACTGATACCAAAATTCCTGGCGATTTGCCTTACAGAATCACCCCCGCCTGCGGACAGTATAGTCTCGAGCATACCCATATCATTTCTCCTTGCTGATGTATTAATTATTCAATCTATTGTCACTTAATCAGATGGGAGGGTAAATAGTAAATTCAAATTTTGACACTCTTTAACAAGATGACTGTTTTCATGTCGAGTGCAATAATATTTTGTATCAACCTGTTTGGTGTTCGCCAAGGTTGAAAATTGACGCGAATACCACTGAATCATTTGTCATAGGGTATGGGTAGAATCTTTATGTGGTCATCACATTTTACTATTTGTTACAATTGGCTGACCCTAATTACCACTCATCTATCATGGAGATCAGGAATATGCACTATTTTATAGGCACCATTATCAGATAGCTATGAAATTAAATCATTGATAAATAATAATTATATTAAATTATAATGACTGTTCATAATACCTTGTCAGCATGGCTAAATACCCCTGCGATGGTAGTGTAAAAATGCTTAACTCATTCAGAATTCTGTATTTTAGCCGAAAACCATCTATGAGATTGTATTAATGATCAGGCCTGTTCGATCAAGAACCTGCCCGGGAGCTATGGGTGCCTATAAAGTTACCAAGTCTGTTTTCACGAATATTTTCATTACGAGCCCAGACAGCCTGGCTGACTTTGGCCATTAGTCTGGCTATGGTTTTTATGGTCTGGTATGTAGTTAAAGCCCAGAGTAGAGAAAATGCGGAGCAACAATTCAATTTACATGTTCGTGAAATTGTCAGTTTGATTGAGCAGCGTTTACAGGATCACGAACAAATATTACTGGGTGGTGCGGGATTATTTGATGCCAGTGAGAATGTTCAGCGACAGGAGTGGCATGATTATATCAATCGACTTGAGCTAAAAGACCGCTTTCCCGGCATTCTTGGTGTAGGTTACAGTCAAGTGATTCAGCCAGAAGGATTGAGACAGCATATCGAGCAAATACGGTCAGAGGGATTTGCTGATTATAATGTTAAACCAGCCGGTAAGCGCTCTTTATATACATCGATTATATACCTTGAGCCATTTTCGGGACGTAATCTGGCCGCCTTCGGTTATGATATGTTTTCACAGGCTACCAGGGCAGAAGCGATGACCATCGCTGCTGAAACGGGCGAGACCGCTGTGTCAGGTAGGGTGACATTGGTACAGGAAACACATGGCAAAGTACAGGCCGGTTTTCTAATGTATGTACCTATTTATAGAATAGGATTACCTCTGAATAAGATAGAGCAGCGCTGGGATGCTTTACAAGGTTATGTATATAGTCCTTACCGAGTCGATGACCTGATGCATGGAATTCTCGGTGGTAGAAATCCGAGTCTGGATTTTTCAGTATATGATGGTCATACAGTTGATGAAAGTGAAATAATGTATGATTCAACAGATCAATATGCGGCATTGAATCAAACCAAACATGAATCATTGTTCAGCGTTGACCGGAATATCAGTGCCTATCATCATACCTGGACAATCAGGCTTAACAGTCGTCCTGAATTTGAATCACAATTTGATACAAACCTGCAATGGGTTACTCTTTTTCTTGGGATGTTAATTAGTGGATTATTATTCTTCATTATCTGGGTTTTGATTTTCAGGCGCGAAAAAGCATTGAAATTAGCGGAAAACATGACGGAAAAAATACGCGTAAATGAAGATAACTTGCGTCAAAGTGAGGAAAGATTTCAATTGGCAGTTAGAGGTTCAAATGACGGGATTTGGGATTGGGATCTATTAACTGGCGAAGTCTACTATGCTGCACGATACAAGGCTTTGTTAGGATATGATGAATGTGAATTTACAAATAAATTTTCAAGCTTTGAACAAGCTCTTCATCCACAGGATCATCAAAGGGTCATGCTCGCATTGAATAGCCATCTGGAGTTAGCAAGGCCATATGACGTTACTTTCCGAATGAAAACCAAATATGATAAGTGGCAATGGTTTCGTGGCAGGGGCGAAGCGGTACGTAATGAGAAAGGCGATGCCGTACGAATGGTGGGTTCCATTTCTGACATAACCGAGCAAAAATTGGCAGAGGCGAAGCTTGAAGCCATTGCGCAACATAGTCAGACAATCCTTGATAATATTATAGACGGTATTGTTACTATAGACACCAGTGGAAAAATGATATCGTTTAATCACGCTGCGGAAGTAATATTTGCTTGCAGAGCAGAACAGGTGCTTGGTAAAAAAATTGATATATTATTACCGGATTCAATGCATATCCAGGAACAATTGACATCAATTGAATCACTTAGTGAACAAGAACTGGATGCAGTTCGTAGTAATGGTGAAGAATTCACCATGGCACTATCATTGACTAAGATACGTAGCGATAATCGAGACCTGATAATTTGTGTAGTGCGGGATATTACTGAACGTAGGCGTATTGATAAACTAAAAAGTGAATTTGTGTCTACAGTCAGTCATGAATTAAGAACGCCATTAACATCTATTAATGGTGCGGTAGGTTTGCTGGCGAGTGGAGCAATAGGGGATTTATCCGAGCAAGCAAATACTCTGGTACAAACGGCCTATAAAAATAGCAAACAACTATCTCTGCTAATCGATGACTTGCTGGATATGGAAAAAATAGCGGCCGGACAGATGCAATTTGTTTTATGTGAGCAAGATGTAATGGCGCAAGTTGAAAATGCTATTGAAGCCAGTATGCATTATGGAGAACAATATCAGGTTACTATCAAACTAAATCGACAAACCCCGGGTCTGATAGTTCAAATTGATGAACAGCGTTTCCAGCAAGTGATGTCAAACCTTATGTCCAATGCCATCAAATTTTCACCTATCGGGTCCAGCGTGGAAATCAATGTGGATATACTGGAGGATTTATTGCGAATTTCAGTCAGCGATCATGGGCCTGGTGTTCCTCTTGATTTTCAAGAGCGTATTTTTCAAAAGTTCTCACAGGCGGATGCATCGGATACTCGACAAAAAGGAGGTACTGGTCTGGGCTTGTCTATTACACGGGAGCTTGTAAAGCATATGAACGGGCATATTGACTTCTATTCCAGAGAAGGCCTGGGTGCGACTTTCTTCTTTGAGCTACCGTTTAGCCGTCCATATCTACAAGCTGGTTCTAGTGATTGATTAAATATTGACTTTAATTGCTATTAAATTGGTGCCCACCTTGATGTTTAATGTGCATGTATTAGAATATGTGTATTCATTTTATAATCATCTGCCGATATGAACAAACATTTCATCTTGCCCATAGCCATATTTTTTTCATTGTTGATGTCTTCTTGCAGTGTGAAAATGCTGGATCCAATGAATACACCAATGGCAGATATCCATTTGCATTTTAACTGGAATCAGGAAGAAATTATTTCCGCAAAAGAAGTCATCGCTATATTGCAGCAAAATCATGTCAGTATGGCAGTAGTGAGTAGCAGGCCTTCGGTTAATGCTTTAAAGCTCAGGAAAGAAGCGGGTAACTGGATTTTGCCTATTTACAGTCCTTATTATAAACCAGGCATCAAACATACCTGGTACAGGGATCCCGAAGTATTAATACATGCACGTAAGGCACTCAGTTCAGGAGAATACTTTGGTATTGGCGAAATGCACCTGGTTTCCGCTCTCGGGCCGAAAAGGAATAATCCAATTGTCCTGGGGCTGCTTCAATTAGCAATGCAATATCATTTACCTGTACTGATACATACTGATTCTTCCAGTCATGAATATTTTTTACCGATTTGCCAGCAGTATGACAAAATTAAATTCCTCTGGGCCCATGCCGGAGGAATTCTGGATGCTCAGGAAGTAGGAGCCTTGATGCAACAGTGTCCAAATGTCTGGGTAGAAATGTCAGCACGTGATCCCTGGCATTACGGGCAGTTTACCGATGAAAATATGAAATTATTACCGGGATGGCAGGCCTTGTTTGAAAAATATCCTGATCGGTTTATGACCGGAACTGACCCGGTATGGAATGCGCATCAGACCTATCGCTGGTATGAAGCTGATGAAGGCTGGTCTCATTATCAACAATTGAACTATTTTCACCGTCAATGGATGTTGCAACTAGATCCCGGGCTTGAAAAGAAGATTCGTCTCGATAACGCTTTAAAATTTTTCAATTATAAAAATTAAGTCTGCCCCCCCATGTGTGCATAGTCGGACACGTCTGACAATTGTGTGTTAAGACTGGATTTGTGATATTCAACGTCTGGTTTTATCTACTTTTCAGGGATATATAATAATAAATGAGGACTGTATGGGGTTATTAAAGTCATTGCTGCGCAAGCTGCTGGTTATATTGTATAAGGTTGAAGTAAGGGGCATGCATCATCTGGATGATGTCGGAGACCGCGCTCTTATTGTAGCTAATCATACGTCTTTCCTGGATGCCTTGTTATTAGGGGTATTCCTGCCGGATAAACTGACCTTTGCAGTCAACACCCAGGTTGCGAATAATCCCTGGTTAAAACCGTTTTTAAAAATGGTCAAGATTTTCCCTATGGATCCCACCAATCCTATGTCACTCAAGTCACGGGTGCGCTTTGTTAAACGGAGAAACAGAGTAGTCTGTTTGCCCTGTGATTCTGCTATGGATTTGAATATAGATGCTGTAATATGCGGAACATGGATTATTGTTGTTAAATGGAGTAATAGTGATCAAGCAGTATGATGCAATCGTTGTAGGCGCAGGACCTTCAGGTTCTTCGGCTGCCTATATTCTTGCTCAAGCCGGTATGTCAGTGGCGCTGGTCGATAAAAGTGAATTCCCCAGAGATAAATTATGTGGCGGAGGCTTGACCGGCCGCAGTATCAAAGCATTCAAGCAGATTTTTTCATGTGATTTGAATGAAATACTTGAGTTTGAATCACGTGGTATTGCTTTTTATAACAAGAGTCAGTATCTGAATAAACTGGAAAATTATCAGTCTCTGCATTTTATCTATCGCTGTGATTTTGATCATTATCTCGCCAGCAAGGCAGAGCAAGCAGGTGCTGATTTTATACAGAAATTTCATATTGCTGATATTGATGCTGGCACAAATACAATAACTGATAAACTGGGCAATCAATATCAGGCTAAATTTATTGTTGGTGCGGATGGAATTAAAAGTATCGTTGCCAGAAAAATATTTTCTCAAACATTTGATAAAAATCATTACGCCATCGCCATGGAAGCCGAAATAGACCGTGCAGCTTTTCCTCGCGCTGTCAATTTGCCCGAAATTTATTATGGTTCTGTGGAATGGGGTTACGGCTGGGTTTTCCCAAAGAAAAATCGCATTACCGTGGGTATTGCCGGTTTATACAAGCACAATAAGGATATCAAGACGCTTTTCCATCGTTTTCTGCAGAACGACCTGGGGGTTTCGCCTGATGTCACGATGAAAGGATATTACCTGCCGTTTGGTCATTATAATAAAAACCTGGCAAAAGGTAGCGTGTTACTGGTGGGCGATGCAGCGGGGCTGGTGGATCCTATTACGGGGGAAGGGATTGCATTTGCTATGGAAAGTGGCCAGATGGCAGCTCAATCTATAATTGAAGCCAGCCGGGCACATGATCCTGATACTGCCAGTGGCTATTATAAAGACAGGGTTAAAAAAATAACGCGCTGTATCGATCATGCCAATTATGTTAAATACCTCATTTACCCTGCCTTTTTCAAGCGCCTGTTGGTGAAAGGATTGGCCTCATCAACCGATAAAAACAGCATACGTTATTATCTTGATTTAATGGCAGATGATATTACCTATCCGCAATACATTAGCCGTCTTTTCAGGAAGTCTGGCAAGAAAATAGTCAAACTCATGTTTATGCGAAATAAGCCCTTGAGCAAATAATAAGTTGGTTTATTTGTCGCCATATTTCAAGCCGGGCTTGCTTGTTTGCAGATGTGTGGCGCAGAGCCATGTTGAGTTGCTATTATTGGCTTGTTTTCTGTATAATAAATAACTTTATTTATGTTAATTAAATATTTGAAATGTATGGCTATATTATCCATTTTATTTGATTAATATTGACAATGTCCATAAAAGTATCGGGTTTAATATATTTAATGTGAATTTACTGGATCTTGTTAAAATAAATTATCATCTGCATAGAATAACAAACGGGTTAGTGCAATAAATGACTTACATTTGGGGATATGAATGATTAAGGTGTTGCTGGTTGATGACCATGAGTTGGTACGTGCCGGTATTAAGCGTCTGCTGGATGATGTCGAGGATATTGAGGTGGTTGATGAAGCCGATTGCGGTGAAACAGCCATCGAAAAAGTACGCAAACAGGCCCCTGACGTAGTACTGATGGATGTCAATATGCCGGGTATTGGTGGTCTTGAAGCGACACGTAAATTAATGCAGATTGAACCGGGACTGAAGGTTATTGTTGTTACCATACATGCGGGTGAGCCCTTTCCCACACGACTGCTGGAAGCTGGGGCATCCGGTTATTTGACCAAGGATTGCGGTCAATCCGAAATCATCAAAGCTATTTATTCTGTCAGTTCTGGCGATCGTTACATTGGCTCAAATATCGCACAGAAAATTGCACTTTCCATGATGCCTGGTGCAAACAAGTCACCATTTGACTCGCTATCACAACGTGAAATGCAGGTGATGTTAATGATCACGCAAGGACAGAATTCACAGGAAATATCTGACCGTCTATGTCTTAGTCCAAAAACCGTCAGTACTTATCGGCACCGTTTATTCGAAAAACTGGGTGTCGATAATGATGTTGAGTTAACAAGGCTGGCCATACGTCACGGAATGATTGAGAGCGGTTTAAGTACCTGAGCGTATGAAATGTTTTATGGGTCTGACACTATTATTGTCTCTACATCAAGGGTAATGTATGGCTAGTAATCTTCCAATGGCTCCTGAATTACCTGATACGCTGAAATGGATTAATACGGAAGCGCCTGTCAGTCTGTCTGCGTTGCGCGGCAAAATAGTACTATTAGAGTTCTGGACTTCGGGTAGTGTCAACTGCATGCACATGCTTTCTGACTTGCGTTACCTGGAGCACAAGTACCGGGATAATCTGATCGTCATTAGTATTCACTCTGCTAAATTTCCGCATAACAATAATATAGCGAATGTCAAAAAATCAGTTGCTCGTCATCACCTCAAGCACCCAGTGGCGCATGATCCCAGCCGAAGAGTGTGTGTGAAGTATGGTATCCATGCCTGGCCTGCAGTTGTTTTGATTGATGCAGAAGGGCGTGTTATCGGGCGTTTACAAGGGGAAGGGAAAACTCATCAACTCGATCAGCAGGTAAAACGATGTATTGAAGCAGGAGAGAAGAAGGACATTCTTGATACCAGTTCTTACCGATTCAAAATGCAGCCGTCACGGGATGACGTACTTAGTTTTCCTGGCAAGTTGTTTGCCACACGAAAACATATCTATATCAGTGATAGTGGGCATAACCGGGTATTGGAGGTTAATCAATACGGCCGTGTCAGCAGAATATTTGGTTCCGGTGGCGCAGGTTTGCTGGATGGCTACGGTATTGATGCAGCATTTAATAATCCTCAGGGGCTGGTCTGTATTGATAATTTTCTTTTTGTTGCAGATTGTGGCAACCATGCCATTCGACGGATTAACCTGGCTAATCTTGAGATTTCTACTATCGCAGGAAATGGCAAGCTGGGAAGAGTGGTATCCGGTACTTTTACTGATCCGACCGCTGTCCCGATCAGTTCTCCATGGGACCTTTGTTACAAGGACGGCACTTTGTATATTGCCATGGCTGGCCGACACCAGGTCTGGAAACTGAATTTAACTGAAAATAGCTTATCGGTTTTTTCAGGCTCAGGTGCTATTGAGCTAAAGGATGGAAAAGCCGAGGATGCTGCTTTTGCTCAACCATCCGGATTGGCTATGAATGACTATAAAATATATTGCTGTGATGCAGAGTCATCTGCTATTCGTTTAATAAGACTTCCAGGTGGGCAGGTTAGCACACTGATTGGCAAAGGCTTGTTCACCTCCGGTGATTGCGATAGTGACAGTTCGAAAGCTTTGTTGCAGCACCCGCAATCGATAGTCATGGATCAAGATAGAGAATTATTGTACATAGCGGATTCATACAATAATAAAATAAAAGCACTGGACCTTAATTTAAACACTGTACGTACATTGTTCACCGGTGGTGAGCTGGATGAACCCGGAGGATTGGCCTTATGCGACAATACACTCTGGATTACCAATACCAATGCTCATGAAATAAGGAAACTGAATTTACTCAATCATGAAGTCGAGATTCTGGAACTAACTATTCCAGAACAGTAATTTTGATATTAATTCACGAAAAAATCCTTGTTTAGACTATTTTTTTGACCTTTAGCAGCCTATACACATTATCATCATCAGCCCATGGGTTCGTGTGACTGTCAGTAAGCGCGATGACGAGTAGAAGGTCTTACTGCAGGTATGTAAATAGCAGAAGCACATGCCGTGTCAACAATATCTATATCAAAGCAGATTTATATTGAATGAGTAGAGATATACCCGAGACATGCCGGATCAGCCCGTAAATAATACGTTTGACGCCAAAGGATTTTTAAAGACTTTGACGAACTTTCCTGGTGTCTATCGCATGCTTGGGAGTAACGATGAAATACTCTATGTTGGCAAGGCCAAGAATCTAAAAAAAAGAGTGGCCAGTTATTTTCGCCAATCTGGATTGACCAGCAAAACCCAGGCGCTGATGGAGCAAGTGCATCATGTAGAAGTCACGGTGACCCATACCGAGGCTGAAGCATTGATACTCGAGAACAACCTGATCAAGGAACACCTGCCCCGTTACAATATCTTGCTGAGAGATGACAAGGGTTACCCTTATGTTTACTTGTCCAGTCAGGATGAATATCCTCGTCTGGCGTTTCATCGCGGCGCGCGCAACCTGCCTGGGCGATTTTTTGGACCCTACCCGAATGTCATCGCAGTGCGCGATAGTTTGAACCTGTTGCAGAAAGTCTTCAAAGTTCGGCAATGCGAAGACAGCTTTTTTAAAAACCGGTCCCGTCCCTGTTTGCAATACCAGATCAAGCGCTGCTCCGCACCTTGTGTTGGTCTGGTGAATCATGATCAATATATGCAGGATGTCAGGCATGCTGTACAGTTTCTGGAAGGTAAAAGTACTGAAATTGCGGATGAACTCATTCATCTGATGGAAAATGCGGCCGATGAGCAACATTATGAGCAGGCAGCCCAGTACCGTGACCAGATTCGTAGCCTGAAGAAAATGCAGGAGCGCCAGTACGTCGAGGGAGAGCGCGGTAATCTGGATGTTGTCGCCTGTTACAGTGAAGGCGGTACGGCCTGTATCCAGGTATTCTTTATTCGACAGGGACGTAATCTTGGCAATAAAGCCTTCTTTCCCAAGATCCCTGGGCAGACAGATTGCGCGGATATTCTTGAAAGTTTTATTCCCCAATACTATCTGGATAAGGACATTCCTGATGAAATACTGGTCAGTCATGAAATGGATGGAAATAGATTACTTGAAACGGTATTGGCACAAATCAGCGGTCATCAATGCCATATTCGCAGCAATGTACGCTCAGAACGTAAACGTTGGGTACATATGGCTGCGCATAATGCCAGAAATAGTCTTGAAGCTCGTCTGGCCAGCCGCCAGGGAGTATTAAAACGCCTTGAGACATTGCAGGATGAATTAGGTCTTGAACAATTACCCACCAGAATGGAGTGCTTTGATATCAGTCATACCTCAGGCGAGGCGACCGTCGCTTCTTGCGTGGTATTTGACAGTAATGGCCCTTTAAAGAGTGACTATCGGCGTTTTAACATTGAGGGTATCACGCCGGGAGACGATTACGCGGCAATGAACCAGGCGCTCAGCAGACGCTATACGCGTCTTAAAAAAGGTGAAGGTAAGCTGCCAGACCTGCTGATTATCGATGGTGGCAAAGGGCAGATTCACCAGGCTGAGGATGTACTCAGGGAATTACAGATTGAGGGCGTTACTTTGCTAGGAATTGCCAAAGGGCCTGGTCGGAAACCCGGTCTGGAGACGCTGTTCTTGTCCAGCAGGGCTGAGCCTATTATACTGCCCGAGCACTCCGGAGCATTGCATGTTTTGCAGCAAATTCGAGACGAGGCTCATCGTTTCGCGATCACTGCCCACCGGCAGCGTAGGGCACGCAAAAGAAAGACATCGGTGCTGGAATCTATTCCTGGAATGGGGCCGAAACGCAGACAAACACTGATCAGGCAATTCGGTGGACTACAGGAGGTAGCCAGGGCAGGGGTAGAGGATATCGCCAGTGTCGAGGGAATCAGCCTGCAATTGGCGCAAAAGATATATAATGCGTTTCACTCCGAAGACAAGAGTTAGCATTAAGAATATCATTCAACTAAATGAATAATATAGTTAAAATTTAATAAAGTTCAGGAATACAATTATTGAATCATTGGTTGCCAGTCAACAAGCCACTGCGCTGTACTCAAAACCAGATTGGGCATTGTCTTTGTACTTGTTGACTAAAATGGCGGTATAGTAGTTTATGAAGTTAAATATCCCAACATTACTAACACTTTCTCGTATCGCAGTCATACCTGTATTTATTGTGATCTACTATCTACCGGTTGATTGGTCGAATGTGGTTTGTACGACCCTGTTTGTGATTGCTGCTATCACCGATTGGCTAGATGGTTATATTGCCCGGCGCTACGAGTTATCATCACGTTTTGGCGCTTTTCTGGATCCTGTTGCCGATAAGCTCATGGTCGCGGTTGTGCTTATTTTACTGGTTGATCGCAATCCGACAGAATGGTCAGGTCTTTTCCTTGCCATTCCAGCGATTATTATTATCGGGCGTGAAATTACCATCTCGGCACTACGTGAATGGATGGCAGAATTGGGCGAAAGTGGGGTTGTTTCAGTCTCTTACATTGGCAAAGTCAAGACCACTGCACAGTTGATAGCATTGCCCTTCATGATTCACCGTGAACCGCTATGGGGCGTGGTGCCAGTAGTAGAGATTGGACTGTTCCTGCTTTATGTTGCTTCAATACTAACCTTATGGTCGATGTTTAATTATATGCGTGGAGCCTGGCCAGTTTTGCGAGATAATACTGAAAAATAGCGATATTTTCTTGACACTAGCGTGTTAAACATTAAAATACTCACTCCTTCGAGGATGCTGCGGGAATAGCTCAGCTGGTAGAGCACAACCTTGCCAAGGTTGGGGTCGCGAGTTCGAATCTCGTTTCCCGCTCCAAATTTTTAATCAAGCCTCGGTCGTCTGGCCGGGGCTTTTTTAATATGAAGGTAGTATACTGAATACAGTAATTTATGGCGGAATGGCAGAGTGGCTATGCAGCGGATTGCAAATCCGTGGACCTCGGTTCGACTCCGGGTTCCGCCTCCATCTATCAGAGATGGATAAGCTATGCATAATGAAACTCGAAAGGGTTCTATATGTGATTACAGTAGTGACACCAATTCAACGTATTAATTTTCTTAAAAATTCTTATTAAACTACTTCACAAATTCTCTCATTCAGGTAAACTACGCTCGTCATCTAAAGCCCAGGTGGCGAAATTGGTAGACGCAAGGGACTTAAAGAAATTGAGCACCCAGACAGGAAACTTCTGGTGTGAATGGAGTCAAATTCGGGGAAACCTCAACATATAATGGTGGTGGCAATCCCGAGCTAAGCTTTAGACCTGTTTTTACATCTATATTATATCTATGTAGTTTTATTCTCAGGTCCATTGAAAGTGTAGAGACTTGACGGCTCCTGCCTAAGTTATAGTTAACACTATGATAGGGTGAAGAGAAAGTCCAGACCACAAATGCATCGCAAGGTGCAGCAGTGAAAGCTGTAGTTGGTAAGAAAATCCCTCGGTGGCAACACCGTGCCGGTTCGATTCCGGCCCTGGGCACCATCTATCTCACCATAAATCCTGATATCATTGATAACAATGTATTGAATTAAGTCATTGTTGAAATCTGATATTTGAGTGTTTCGTTATTCACTATCTCCATTATGCTTTGGCCAGTCATCGGCATTAATGGTTTCCTGATAGGCATGCCAGGTAGCATGGCCAATCAACGGTAGTAGTATCACCAATGTTGCGGTAAAAAAACCGATAAAAACACAGAAAGCAATAATCATCCCCCATATCAACATGACGCATTTATTGCGGATGGTAGCGTTAATACTGGTGACAACAGCAGTCACTACATCCACTTTTCGATCCAGTAACATGGGCAGTGAAAAAGCGCTGGCACAAAGAATAACCGCAGAAAATACTGCGCCGACAGCACTACCAACACCCAGAAAGAGTGCAAGGTCAGTGAAATCAGGATTGGCTTCTGTCGGGAAGAAGATATGAATGGTTGAAGCCGCTCTGGCCCAGATTAAAAACACCACCAGTAATATAGCCGCGAAAACCATTTCGTTTCCAAAATGCCGTTTGCCTTCATTGAAGCAATAGCCGAGTACAGGTTTTCTGCCATTTTGAATTTGGCGACTAATGGAGTACAGGCCAAATGCCAATACCGGGCCGATGAACATAAAGCCTGCCAGTAAAGCAACCATCATAATAAAGCTGCCTATCTGATAGGCAAGGTAGGCAACCGAATAGCTCATCAGCATCATGATAAAACCATACAGTAAACTTTGTTTTGGTGCGGTACGAATATCAGACCAACCCAGGCGTATCCATCGCCAGGGGGCGGATATATCCAACTGATTACAGGGTGCTACAAATGGCATGCTGGACAGATCTTTGTTATCTGAATTCACAGGATGTGATGCTCCTGACATGATACTCCTCCTTTGGTCTTCTTTTTTTTATTATGCAGGTTATCAGTATTCTAATGGATACAGTAAACTGCTTTTTTAATTATAGTAGAGTGAAAGGCTTGTGCTACAAGAAAAACAATAGCATAAAATGAGAGATGTCATCAGTAAAGCTTATTGGGTTATTGTTTAATCGCGCGATGAGCTGTCTGAGCCAAAACAATCAATAAGTTAGTGAATATACGATTAATACCTGAGTAAAACACTGAAGATAACAACAGTGTGTTACTTAAACCAGTTTTCTGACCTTGAATTTGCGGCCTTTTATTTTTCCTTCGCTGAGAAATTTCATTGCTTGTTTGGCGATAGGGCGATCAATAGCGACGTAGGCGCATTTATCAAAGATATCGATTTTACCAATCTGTTTGCCCGGTAAAGGCGTGTTTGCAGTTAATGCTCCCAGTATGTCACCTGCGCGTACTTTATCCTTTCGACCTCCATGGATGCACAATGTAACCATTGACGGGATGAGTTTGAAATGCTCACGTGATTTCAGTGTTGAGAGATTGTCAATTCTGACCTTCGTATTCATCGCTTCTTCAATGGCTTCAATTCTGAACTGTTCAGCAGGCATGAATAAACTGACCGCCAGTCCTTTATTGCCAGCGCGACCGGTGCGCCCTATACGGTGAATGTGTATTTCCGGGTCTGGAGACAGTTCAAAGTTGATGACGGCTTGTACGTCTTTAATGTCCAGCCCACGTGCAGCGACATCGGTCGCGATCAAGACTGAGCTGCTCTTATTGGAAAATTGTACCAATACTTCATCGCGATCCTTTTGTTCAAGATCTCCATGCAAGGCCTGAGCATGTAGGCCTTGTTGCCATAGCGCATCAGCGAGTTCCTGTGCTTGCTGTTTGCGGTTGCAAAAAACGATAGTGGATTCAGGGCGATAATGCTGTAGTAATGCCACCAGTGTTTTAGTCCTTTCACCTTTGTTTATTTCATAGAAAACCTGTTTGATTTTTTTATCATCATGCAGGCTTTCTACGCGTATGTCAGCGGGGTTGTTTTGTATGGCGCTACTGATTTCTTTAATTTCATCCGGGTAGGTGGCTGAAAATAGTAATGTCTGACGCTGTTGCGGGGTCTGCTTGATTATACGCATAATATCGTCATGGAAACCCATGTCCAGCATGCGATCAGCTTCATCCAGCACCAGAACTTTTAACTGACGCAGATTCAGTGAACCCTTGCTGAGGTGTTTTAAAATACGTCCCGGTGTACCGACAACAATATGCGGATGATGCTCCAGAGAAGTCAACTGGGGACCTAAAGGCGTGCCACCGCATAAAGTGACAATGCGGGTATTGGGTATGGCCCGTGCCAGGCGACGTATTTCCTTGCTGACCTGATCAGCGAGTTCACGGGTAGGGCAGAGTACCAGGGCTTGTGTTCTGCTGATTTCGCTGTCCAGAGCATGAAGTAGTCCTATGGCGAATGCGGCCGTCTTTCCACTGCCGGTTTTTGCCTGGGCGAGAATGTCCCTGGCTGCCAGTATCACAGGCAGGCCTTGTGCCTGAATGGCTGTCATTTGCTGGTAACCGAGTGATTCGATATTGGCCAGGAGCGCAGGGCTTAACGGTAATGAACTAAATGCAGTAGAGGTCACTTGAATGTGTCCATTGGTTATAAAACCGTCAATAATAACAGATTAGCGAATGGACATGAATTATATCTGTCCATCTTGCAGGCTTGCCGGCAGGTAGCAGATTGTTGACAGTCATAATTAATCTCATGAAATTAAGGGTTTGCTGGTCGATTTAGTGAAAATGGGCATTAGGCATTGCGCAAATATTTGCAAATGCTTGTTAAACAACACGATTACCAGGAGAAGAATTTACCCTATTTCTGACATGAGCAGGCTTGGTTGTAGAAAATACAATATTAACATTAACAGGGTGAAGTTTTAGCTATTACTGATATTTTTCAGTCAATATATGGCATGATAAAATACAGAGGATACACAGGTCATTTCATCTAAAGCTTTTTAAAAAGAACCCGATACACAGATATGCCACTATTATCCGGAAGTATATTAATCGTTGATGATAATCCCTTAAACCGGCTTTTGATCAAGCAAGTTGTTAGTTCAATGGGATTATCTACAGAAGAAGCCGAAAACGGCGAGTTAGCGCTTGAATTGCTAAAAATCGAAAAATTTGATCTGGTTCTGCTGGATATAACAATGCAGGGAATGGGTGGTATAGAGGTGCTTGAAGCGATTCGATCCATGCGGCACCATAAAGATCTGCCTGTGGTAATGATGAGTGCTGCGGATGATCTGAATACAATTAAAAAGTGTCTGAACATGGGCGCAGTGGATTACCTGACCAAACCCTTCGATATCAAACTGGTGCAATCACGCATCTTTTATGCACTCAAGACAGCGACAAGAAGCCTGGAAAGCAGTGCTTTACCAATAAAAGAAATGCACTCACGTATTCTGGTGGTTGATGATGAGCCACTTAATCTGCAACTTATCAGGCATAGTCTTGCAGACAAAGGGTATGACTTACAGCTAATGGAAAGCCCGGCAGAGGCATTGACCGCATTGTCTAACGCAGACTACGATCTCATTATGCTGGATATTAAAATGCCTGAAATGGATGGTATACAACTATTGGAAGCCATTAAAAAAAATGAGTCCATAAAAAACATACCCGTACTGATGTTATCTGCATTAGATGATTTCAAGACCATTAAAAAATGTTTGGAAAAAGGTGCCATTGATTACGTTTCTAAACCATTCAAGAAGCCGATGCTCATGGCTCGAGTTGAATCCTGTTTAGCTGCCAGCCCAGCGAATAGTTAAGGAGCCTCTGATCAATGCATGAATTGGCATCTGGTGGCTGAAATATTCCTGGCTCATCAAAGAAACTCTTACTAATAGCCTGCTATTAGTGGCGAGTTCCGCCTTGATCCAGACACAACATCCCACCATCTGCTCAATTCATGCATTAATCAGAGGCTCCTTGAATATTGTTATTTCATATTGTTTTGTATGTCTTGCTATAAGTAATGACACTACCGAAGAAAATAACTTCAGGATATCTGTATTTATATTGGCAGATTGTTATAGTATTAAAAAATAATTTCTGACTAGATGAACTCTGCAGAACACGGAAAATCGCATGAGTAATAAGACAATGCAATTCCTCTATGGCGATCGCGAGTTGTTGTTAACGGCGGGTGATTTGCTGGCAGCAGAAACCAGTGTGATTGTGAATTCTACTGACAGCGAATTGAAACATGACAATGATTTTTCTATAAATATCATCAATGCTGCAGGTACAGAGATAGCCACAGAAAGTCAGTTGTTGATCCAGCAGTACGGAAAAATTGATTCAGGCATGCCTGTATATACCACTGCCGGTGAACTTGACTATCTGGCAGTGATACATATAGTGCCGCCAGAGTTTGGTGAAGGTGATGAGCAAGCCATGCTTGAGCGTTCTATTTCCAGGAGTTTGTTAATTTGTGAAACCAATGACTGGAATTCGATTGCATTTCCTGCTCTAGGTGTTGCACATAATAACATTCCCGTCGAGCTGTGCGCACAAGCTTTTTTTCGCGCTATAACCAGTTTCTGGGATGCGCGCTTTGATAATGAAGTAGAAAAAATTGTACTCTGTCTCGGCCCCGATCAATTTGATGCATTTTTTCATGCTTTCCGCAATGATGCGATTGAAACTATCGTGCCCGTTAATCCAGCTAATGAAGCAGTCGCTGAATCAGAGAAGATAGGATATATTGACCTGAAGGATATAGATACAGAAAATCCGGATGACGATATATCAGATTGGTTTAAATAAGCCTGAATAAAGATGATGATATCGTTTGTACTACAGACGCCTAGTGTTGTTCGCGAAAATCGGCGGCATATTTTTTAATCCATTCCATTGCAGCTTCCTGAGGAGACATCTCTTTTCCATGCTTTTTTTTCATCTCAGTACGGTATTGTTCAATATGTCGAACCTGCTCGAGCATTTTGATTCTGTATATAGCGTCATTATTAATAAATTGCACGCCAATTTCATGTCCTGTTCCATTCGGCTGGCACCATATTACTCTGGCGATTTCTTCAAAATAGGGTCTTGTTATCTGAATAGCGAGTTTGATTTTCTGGTTGAGTGTATAAGGCGATTCGGAAAAAAATGACAAGCCGCCATTACTGATATCGTGGGTAGCTCCAATCTGTTTTGGCCGATTGCTATCAGCCGTGCTGATCTCGACCGGGATTTCAGCCTGATGCCTGAGAGAACGTCGTCTTGTAGTATTATGTGCATGCATGAATGCTAATACTTGATTATCAACAATGCTTATCCATAGAATAGACCAATTTTGGTGATTGTACATCATGGTTCGTGTAACATATTGTTAAATCAATACCGTGCTAAAAGTCATCCTGATTATATTCACTGTTGTTCAGTCTGGCAGAGGCATATTTATGCTTAGCTTATAATACCAGTCAGTACAGATAATAAAGGGGCTGATTGATTTATATCAATATAAAGGTTGATATGGGTGTTATATTATTGATGCTTGAAACATTAAGCTCGAAGAATACAGGTGCAGTAAATGAAAAAACTACTTAAAAATAAAATCATTATAACCCTGTCAGCGCTGATTTTTTGCATGCCGGTTATGGCCAGTACGCCTGACGATATTGGCGCAGAAAATTTCATGCCCGGCTTCCAGCATCCACCCGCCAATAAACCCGAATATCGTGGTGAAGCTCCGAGTAAAGACCATGCATGGCTGGACGGATTCTGGAATTGGAAAAAAAACCAATGGGTATGGAATAAAGGGCGTTATCAAAATGTCATCAAGGATACGCCACCCATCAGAAATTATGAATTTATACCACCACCGCCTTCACATTTACATGTTTGGGTGCCCGGTAACTGGACTATGGAGGCAGGTGACTGGACATGGATTAAAGGGCGTTATTTTACACGGCCCTTTACGAATGCTCACTGGAAGCCAGGCCAATGGCGCAGGTATTCTTCCGGCTGGGTATGGGTAGAAGGGCACTGGTAACCGGTTAATCTTACCCTGAAAGTAGTCATCTTCCTGCCAGCCTTGCAGGTCTCACTTTATTTTCTAATGTATCCCTGTCGTTATACAAAGGTATTACCGTTATTCTCAGATGTATTTTAGCTTATTGAAATTATGGTTAAAGACCAATAGCTTTGATATACATTTGTTAAATACATTCATATGGCGTTAAATATTAAGCAATATTTTGTTATATTTGCAGTATTAGTCTGCATTCATAATCAACCGCGCTTCAGTTTCATTAAGGAGGCTGAAGGGGACAAAAGATGTTCATTCGAATTTTATACCTGGGTTTAATATCTCTAATTAGCATAGCCAGTCCCGTTCTGGCATACGACAACACGGCTGTTCAAACCCATATCCAGACGTTTTTGGATCCACAGCCAGAGAACGATATTTTACGTATCAGAGGAACTGATATTGCTTCACATATCGTATTACCGGCCTTATATGCAAAACGGGAGTTTCAACCCGTTTGGGGTAATGAGCAATCCATCGTGCAGTATATGGACATACTTGGACGGATTGATGAGGATGGCCTGGATGCCAGCGATTATCATTTTGAAGAAATCAGCAGCATACGTGAACAGTTGTGGCAAGGTGAGCAACTAAATCCGCAATTGCGCGCAGAGTACGATCTCTTATTGACCGATAGCCTGGTCAGACTGGGTTATCACTTGTTAATAGGTAAGGTAGATCCCGTTGAACTGGATAGCCAGTGGAATATGGATAAGACTGTTGGCAAGCTGGATATGATCCTGAATCTAGCCAGTGCCATCGAGCTTGGACGTATGGATGAGCTTATTGACATGCTGCGCCCGCAATTTCACATCTATACCAACCTGAAATCAGCGCTCAAGCGCTATCATCAAATTGCCGCATCTGGCGGATGGCAATCAATAGCAACAGGGTCGACTATAAAACCCGGAATGTCCGACGCCAGAGTGCCTGGTATACGTCAACGAATGATATTAACAGGCGATTTATCAGGTGATGGTGAAGCCTCTGTCTCATACGATGCTGCTTTAGTTCAAGCAGTGATGAAATTTCAATACCGGCATGGAATGAAAATAGATGGTTTGGTCGGCAATGAAACGATCAAGGCCATGAATATACCAGTTGAAGATAAAATTGAGAAAATCAGGGTCAACCTGGAAAGATCTCGATGGGTATTACATGATCTGCCGGAAAAATTCGTGCTGGCTGACATCGCCGGGTTTACTGTGAGCTATTATCTTAACGGAAAAGTGATATGGAATACACGTGCGCAGGTGGGGCAGCCCTTCAGGAAAACGCCCATCTTCAAATCAAGTATCCGTTATCTGGTATTTAATCCGACGTGGACGGTGCCGCCCACTATTCTTGAAGAAGATATTCTGCCCAAAATACATCAGGATCCCGGCTATCTAAAGCGCAAGAACCTGAGTGTAATGGATTTTAGCGGGCGCCCTGTTGATGAAAGTACCATAGCCTGGTCTGCCTATCCTGATACCAAATTCCCGTACATGCTCCGTCAGGATCCTGGACCCGGCGGTGCACTGGGCCGTATCAAATTTATGTTTCCAAATGAATATTCTGTGTATCTTCATGATACCCCGTATCGTTCACTGTTCGATCATAATGAACGTGCTTATAGTTCAGGTTGCATTCGTATCGAAAAGCCTTATGAGCTGACGGCCTTGCTACTGAATAACCCAAAGAAATGGAATACTAACAGTATTGTTGAAGCGATTGACTCATTAAAAACTGCCGATGTTTCGTTACCACAGCCGGTGACGATTATCCTGTTTTACTGGACAACAACGATCGATGATAATGGTAATATTTTGTTTAAACCCGATATCTATGAGAGGGATGCTGCTATTTCAAAAGGTTTATCCAGTCGTTTCCGATTCAGAAGCAAACCTGTTCTTGATATGGATAATATGCCGGGTAAGTCGTCATTAAATATAAGGCTCAAAAGCTCCTAGTTTCAGAATCCATTTTTATCATTATATCTGTGTATCATCAACAGTAATGAATGTGGCATAGTTAAAACAGTATCTGATACTTTGATGTTACCGCATTCCATTGTATAGTTTGTTTTATAATCATAACAATAAGTATTCACTATTTGACTGGAGACCAGTATGTTCAAAGCACCCGAAAGCCCCTATCGGGTTCCATTTGACGGAACTTTCAAATTATCCAATGCCGAATCCAGTCCACCAAAGGGAGCGGATATCGGCAAAAAAAAACTGGAAAAAAAACTCAAGGAACACGTCAAGCGCATGGATGAATTACAACGGATATTTTATGCACATGATAAACACTCCATCTTGCTTATTTTTCAGGGCATGGATGCCGCAGGCAAAGATGGCACTATCAGGGCTATCCTCAGTGGCATTAATCCAGCCGGTTGCCAGGTGTTTTCTTTCAAGCAACCCTCCAGTGAAGAACTTGACCATGATTTTATGTGGAGAACAAACCGTTGCTTGCCTGAGCGTGGCAGGATAGGTGTATTCAACCGTAGCTATTATGAAGAAGTGCTTGTTGTCAAGGTGCACCCTGAATATCTGGGTAATCAAAAACTGGTGGATATTGATCATGATAATATCTGGGATCATCGTTACGAATCTATTCGTCAACAGGAAGAACACCTGGCCAGAAATGGTACCGTCATTCTTAAATTCTGGTTGAACGTTTCACAGGATGAGCAACGTCGCCGGTTTTTGAAGCGCCTGGATGAACCTGAAAAAAACTGGAAATTTTCTTCCGGGGATATTAAAGAAAGAGGCTTCTGGGAAAGTTACATGCAGGCATTTGCTACCGCAGTATCTGAAACATCCAGATCATGGGCGCCATGGTATGCAATTCCTGCCGATAACAAACCCTTCATGAGGCACTGTGTCGCGGAGATAATATATCAATCGATGAAATCACTTGATCTTCATTATCCCGTAGTGGATGCAAGTGAACGCGAGCGATTTGATGAAATGCGGGAAATTCTTAAGCGCGACCCATGATACTGATTAATTCCAGAAATAAAGTATACTCTGCTCTGCAGTGAATCTCAGCTCCAGGTTGTTGAAATGACAGTTTTTTTAACGGCTCGTCATGATGCTGCTGTTGCTTCGCCCCTGAACGGACAGGTTGCGTATAAGGTGCGTATTTTGTTACTGTCGCCCATTCACCAACACAAGGAATAAATTAAGATGAAAATGAATAAGCTGATTCTGCTCCTGGCCATTGTATTTGCAACACCGGCTTTCCTGTCTGGGTGCGATAAAAACGATGGTACGGCTGAGAAAGCGGGTGAAAAAATGGATGACGCCATGAATAAGACCGGTGAAGTGATGGATAACATGAAAGCCAAGACGACGGATGTGGTCGAAGATACGAAAGATATGGCGACTGAAACTACTGAAGCTGTCAAAGAAAAAGCTGCGGATGTTGCCGAAGATTCAAAAGAAATGGCAACTGATGCTGCTGAAACGGTTAAAGATAAAACTGCTGAAGTAGTTGAAGATACAAAAGAAATGGCCACTGATGCTGCTGCAGGTGCCAAAGACAAGATGATGGCTGAATAAGTAGCAAGGTAGTATCACTTACTATCGAATGTTTGATATTTCACCGGTGGCCTATAGTCACCGGTGCAATGGATTATCCATGCTGAAGTTTCTGTCATCTAATTCATGATATGGATTACTGATTATTGCCTTTTTTCATGAATGCATAGAAAAAAGCATGCGTGTAATTCAAGCGGGTTCAGGAATTTTTCCAGGCTTTTTTACGGGCCGCTTTCCTGGCGGCTTTTTCCTGTTGGCTGTTTTCTATTTCAATCATTTCCCTTTGCATGCTGTCTGGAGTTTCCAGAGAGATGGCGCCCATGGAGCCGTCCCGGTATTCGGTTAAAAAAATCTTGCATACCTTGTCCAGTTCTACTTGTCCACCCGCTCTGAGGCAACCTTTTTTCTTGCCTATTATCTCCATTAACTCCAGTTCACTATCTGGTAATTGTTGCAATTGAAATCGTTGCATGAGTTTTTCCGGATACTGCTGCAGGAGAAAATGAGCAGCAAAAAAAGCGACATCACCATGATCAATGGCAGTATCCCTGATGGCTCCAGTGGTCGCCAGTCTGTAACCAATATTGGGATGTTCGAATTTTGGCCATAACATGCCAGGGGTATCGATAAGAATAATATTGTTTTCCAGCTTGATGCGTTGTTGGCATTTCGTTACTGCAGGCTCATTACCGGTTTTAGTTATCGATTTTCCAGCCAGTATATTGATCAGGGTGGATTTACCGACGTTCGGAATGCCCATTATCATGGCTTGCAAAGGCTTGATACCGGTTTCTCTGCCGGGAATCATCTTATGGCAAAGTGATATGAGTTTTCTTATTTTGTCCGTTTGGTGATTATTGAGTGCGAGTGTTTTAACAAATTTGTCCTGCTCCAGGTAGGTTTGCCATTCCAGAGTGACTTCCGGATCAGCCAGATCGCATTTGTTTAGTATCTTGATACAGGGTTTGTCACCACGCAGTGTAGCCAGCATCGGATTATCGCTACTGTAGGGTATGCGTGCATCCAGAATTTCAATCACGAGATCCACCTGAGGCAGGATCTTCTTGATCTCTTTGCTGGCCTTGTGCATGTGGCCGGGGAACCAGTTAATGCTCATGAAGTCATGGTGATTAGCTAAAAAAGATATTATAACCCGGAAACCCGGCAAGGATCACGTAGATTGATTGCGGGTTTTATTTATTCTCATGTCTTTACCAGGCTGATTTTGTCTTTTTCAATCAAAATGCGTTTTTCTTTGTATAGTTTTCCCAGTGCCTTTTTATAACTGGACTTGCTGACATTGAATTGTTGATAGATTGATTCCGGCGTGCTTTTATCGGTCAAATTTGAAGAGCCACCTTGTTCGGCAAGATAATCGAGAATTTGCATGGATAGTTCTTGCCTGTGTTGAGGGCTGGGCAGTTGCAGGCTTAAATCGATTTTCTGGTCTTCACGAATGGATTTGATGAATCCCTGGAGCTTCTGGCCAATTTTCAATGGCCTGAATACTTCATTTTTATACAGCAGACCGAGATGTGTATTATTGATAACCGCCTTGTAACCTAACTCGGTTTGTCCGCAAATTAACAGGTTAACAGCTTCGTTGATGTCAAAATAATGGGACTCTTCATTGAGAAATTTATGTAATTTCGATGAGGCCAGAATGCGCCCGCTATGTTCATCCAGATAGACAAATACCACATAGGATTGGCCAGGTTTCATTGGCTGCTGTTGTTCGCTAAAAGGAACAAATAAATCCTTTGGTAATCCCCAGTCCAGGAATGCGCCTACATTATTGACATCAACCACTTTAAGGTAGGCACATTGTTCCAGCATTACTTTCGGGGTTAGCGTGGTTGCGATCAGAAGATCTTCCGAATCCCGATAGATGAAGACTTCAATCCAGTCATCCAGTTTGCAATCCTGGGGGACATACTGACTGGGCAGAAGAATTCGGCCAAGCTCATCAGCATCCAGATAGACGCCAAAGTCGACGATCTTGTTGACTTTTAAACGGTTAATTCGGCCTATATCTGTCATAAATTTACCTGGTAATAGATGCAGATAGTTTATCTTTGTTCATGTGCCAGAGCCAGTAAGATATGCAGTAAGTGTGATGATGATATATTCCTGAGGGACTTGGTGGCGAAAATATAGTAATATCCATTTATTTTTTTATTGAACAAGTGACGGAGGAAAACCATGTCCAGAGCATCTGCAAGACACATTTTGGTAGATAATGAGCAAAAATGTAATGAATTGAAAGAACAAATACTCGCAGGTAGTGATTTTGCTGACATTGCAAAACAATATTCAAGTTGCCCGTCAGGCCAACAAGGTGGAGAGCTGGGCGAATTTGGTCGAGGACAAATGGTGAAGGAGTTTGATGAAGTCGTGTTCAGCGGTGATTTAAATACCGTGCATGGACCTATCAAAACCCAGTTTGGTTATCATTTGCTGGAAATTACCAGTCGAACTGATTGATAAGCATCAATAAGACGATGGTATGCAGGCATCTACCCGCATGATGATTCTCCCCCTCGTTTATATTGCAGCTTCACGAGGTAAATAGCATTATGTCGGTTATGTTGTTCAGGCTTAGAGGCGTAGCGGAAGATGAAGCAGAAGATCTGCGTCAACTTCTGGCAGATAATGATATTGATTTTTATGAAACACCTGCAGACAGGTGGGGTGTATCAATGCCCGGACTATGGCTCAAGGATGAGTCACGCCTCGAGCAAGCCAGAAGCCTCATCGAGCAGTATCATATCGAACGTAGTACTCGCGTTCGTTATGAGCATGAACAGCTCAAGCAGGAAGGCAAGGCCGAAACGTTCATTCGTCGATTAAAGGAAAATCCCTTCATGATTGTTATTTATATTATCATGCTGGCTTTAGCCATGTATTTCTTTCTGGCGCCTTTTCTTTATTTTGCACAATAGACTGACTATCTATCTTCCGATAAAGGTCAAATTTTGTACTATTGGACATTCATCATCGTATTGTCAGGAATTTCACAGACGTTGTTGAATTCAATATGTCGATTTCAAACTATCGTCTAAAGTTGTTTGAGCTACAAATACCCTGCGTTCTCCATTGCGCTTTTCATCACCATCCCATTTTTTAGCGCGCCAATTGATAGCACGCCGCTCATTGCCATATGAGCGATGAACGAACTCACGGATATTTAATGGATGACCATAGGGGCTTTTGTTGTTAAATTTTTTGATAAATTTATGAGCTGTTTTTTCTTTATCAATATTAGCTATACAGAAATACCCACTGTTGCAATGTTTTAGAATGGGTGACTCAATTCTGGATTTTTCCCGCTTGTTGAAATTATTTAACAGGCTAAGAATTTCTGGCTCATATTTTTTGCCAGGCAGGTTTCCGATGAAAATATACATATCCAGCATTACTCCTTTTATGCTTTGGCTATTCTTAATGATCTTATGGCAAATTCTTATTATTGTTATAAATGACAGTCAGGCATATTCCGCATAACCAAGTGCGATTAAACTTTGTGTAGTTTTAGAATAGTAGAATAGTGTTACAGATGCAATATCTTGTTAAATTCAAAGAGTTAAATATTTGTTAAGCATTCGTGATAATTAAATTTTATGATACCGCATCCTGTTATTGATGACCTGCTACAATCGTATAGAAATAACAGCGATTTCATCCACGTCTGTTACGGTGATGTTCAGCTAAGCAAACTTTCGATTGATGGTGGCGGGCAGGGCTATTTCTTCTGCCACCGTGTTCAGGTGGCCTGGCAAAGAGCCAAAGTAGAGTATATTAACCATGATTAATTGTTTTAGTTGATAGGGTGGTGCCCTGCATAACAATCTGGCTGGTATGATTCAAGCGTTTTTTTAGAGGTCGCCAGGAATCAATAGGCATGATGAATATAAGGGTATAGTATTGTTATTACTCATAAATTCGCCTTATGCAGAGGGATGATCAGGTGCTGATCTTCTGTATATTTTCAGTGCTATCCTGTAATCTATTGTCTTATGTAGAACAGATACCCGTTTACCAGGCGACAACCGATAATTTTAATCAGCAGGTGCTGGATAATTCCTGTAAGAGCCCTGTTAGGGTGCATTTTTTTGGGCGCCCCGGGTCTGGCCATGTATGCTGCTCAGGATACTTCTGGATAAGTTGGTCAACGATTATGCGGGTCGATTCTTGCTGGTACAGGTCAATACTGATGAGTACAAGGATATATCACGTGCTCATGGCATCAGCAGCTTCCCATGCCTGAATGTATATACAGGCAGGGTAAGGTAGTTCATGACTTTAGAGGTGTACAGGGTGAAGCGGGCTGGTGAAGAAATTGCAGCCACGTTTGTTCGATGCTTTTGGCCAATAAGCACAATAAAGTATGGCCTGATAAAACGGGTGAAGACATGAGGAGAGGAAATGGCAAAACGTCCCAGGGTCGCAGGTGACCCGATTGATACAGATAAACTTGATAAAATAGTAGCACAAGCCAGAGCGGCGGATGATCAACGTCAACTGGGCTATCGTGAGCAATCACTGCGTATCCACCCCTGGATTTGTGGTCGTTGCGGCAGAGAATTCACGCGCGCTAATTTACAGGAACTGACAGTCCACCATAAAGATCATAATCATGATAACAATCCGGCTGATGGTAGTAATTGGGAGAACCTGTGTCTGTATTGTCATGATAATGAACATCAAAAATATATTGATCATGTGCGTGGTTATGGCGGACAGGGGAATGCAGATGTTGAAGTGGCAACACATAATCCATTTGCAGGGCTCGCTGATTTGTTAAAAAAGAATGAAAAATAATAGTGAGTAATAATCTTGAGATCTAATTCTCTTCCTGGACTGAATCAACCAGGCAACTCACACACTGCTAGAAGCCAGTAGAAATCAACCTGATTGAAGGGATATTATGAAATATGACGTAGTTGATGCGGTGATATCGCCAGTTGGCCGTATGGCCGTGTTATCAAAAACAGAAGTCGAAAAATTACTGGACAAAAGCACGGGTGGCCTGTATCGGCTTTTTAGAAACTGTTCACTGGCGGTACTCAATTGCGGTAGCACCCTTGATGATGGCAAGGAGTTACTGGATCGTTACCAGTCTTTTTCTATTCGCGTTATTCAACAAGAACGAGGTATCAAACTGGCCGTTGAAAATGCGCCTGCTCATGCTTTTGTTGATGGCAAAATGATTATGGGAATCAATGAACATCTGTTTGCCGTACTTCGAGATATTATTTTTGTCAGTGATGAAATTTATGATAACCCGTCTTTTAATCTCGAGACTTCGCATGGTATCAGCAATGCAATTTTTCATATCTTACGTAATGCTAATATTCTTAAAGTCAATCATGATCCCAGGCTTGTCGTCTGTTGGGGTGGGCACGCGATCAAACGTAAGGAATATGATTACAGTAAGGAAGTAGGTTACCAGATGGGTTTGCGCGGCCTGGATATATGTACAGGTTGTGGTCCGGGCGCCATGAAAGGCCCCATGAAAGGTGCTACTATTGGGCATGCCAAGCAACGCAATGGAGATGGCCAGTACCTGGGTATTTCCGAACCCGGTATCATCGCCGCAGAATCACCTAATCCGATTGTCAATGACCTGGTTATCATGCCGGATATCGAGAAGAGACTGGAAGCATTCCTTCGAACCGGCCATGGCGTTCTTGTTTTTCCTGGTGGTGTAGGCACGGCAGAAGAAATTCTCTATGTGCTCGGGGTATTGTTGCATCCAGAAAATCTGGAAATGCCATTCCCGTTGATTTTCACAGGGCCGGAAAATACACGTGAGTATTTTAATCATATAGACCAATTTATATCTGCAACTCTCGGTGAGCAGGCCCGGCAACGGTATCAAATTATTATTAATAATCCTGTTATGGTCGCCAAGGAAATGCAACGAGGTATAGATCAGGTACGTGACTATCGTAAACTACATGGTGATGCATACTATTTTAACTGGTTGCTAAAAATAGATGAGGAATTTCAACAGCCCTTTGAACCTACTCATGAGAATATGAGTGGTCTTAAGTTGAGTGCCAATCAGGACAAGCATTTATTGGCGGCTAACCTGCGTAGAGTGTTTTCCGGGGTAGTGGCTGGCAATGTCAAGGATGAGGGCGTGCGTGCTATTGAGAAATTCGGACATTTTGAAATACATGGTGATGCCGAGTTAATGCGGCGTATGGATGCCTTGTTGACCTCCTTTGTCGAGCAAGGTCGTATGAAATTGGGCGGAAAGAAATATGAACCATGTTATAAAATTGTTATATAAGTTCTGAATATTCACAAATGCCTGTTTTGATTTGCGGCAAGTATAATATTGTAATCGATAGTATCTTTCTGGATGCAATGGGTGCCGGAATTTGTTGTAATAAATGTCTTGCAGTGTAGCTGACTTTTTATGTTGCAGGCATCGTTTCGAGGTAAGGGCAGAAACTTTAGACATTCACCCGTGCATGGCTGAAATTTTGTCCAGGCTATAAAAATAAACGCTTGTCACTGATAGGTTACTCTTGAGACTGAAAGTGATAAGCTTGAATGAAAATCATATAGGAAAAGCCATGACATATACCCCTGAATTGCTCGATGAATTAAATGTATTGTTACTTTTCAAGCTAACAACAACGCAGGAAGGCATAAAAGTTCATAAAACAGCGGACCCCTCGAAAATTAATGCCGTTATACGTTTGTATGAAAAAGGTCTGGTCACCCAGAAGGATGGCGGTTATTTAACTGATCTGGGCCGGGAGCTGACAGAGCATGTTCAGTCAGCGTTGACTATACTGACTTCTGCATAGATATTGATGAGATCAATACAGGCTTATCCGTCATCTTAAGTGATAAAAGCAGGTAATATAATGCTCGAAGATCTGGCAAAGCAACTGGAAGCAAGTGGAGACTATCGGGTTATTAAACGATTTCAACCGGTTGATTGCTATAAGCAGACCAGAGCTGAAAATGTCAAACAGGCGATCTATCTTGATGTAGAAACCACCGGACTGGATCCGGATGTTGACAGAATTATCGAATTGGCGATGGTGCCTTTTGAGTTTGACAGTGAAGGTAATATTTATCGTGTATTGCCTGCGTACAATTCATTTCAGGATCCTGGCATACCTATCCCTGAAGAAATTACCAGAATCACAGGCATTAATGACGACATGGTGGCGGGCAAATCAATTGATATCGATAAGGTGAGTGAAATGCTGTCTGCATGCGTGTTGGTGATTGCACATAATGCACGTTTTGACCGTCCCTTTATGGAAAACCTGTATCCAGGGTTTCAGGATCTCTGGTGGGGATGTTCCATGGCTGATATCGACTGGAGTACAGAAGGTATAGAAAGTAGCAAGCTTGAATACCTTGCTTACAAGTACGGTTTTTTCTATGAAGGTCATCGAGCGACGATAGATTGCCAGGCCGGAATACATTTACTCAGTCAAAAGCTTCCTGTATCGAATCAACCAGCGCTTAAACAATTATTAGTATCAGCAAGGCGTACGGACTATAGAATATGGGCAGTCAGCGCGCCGTTTGACATGAAAGATGTACTTAAAAAGCGTGGTTATCGATGGTCTTCCGGTGAAGATGGAAGTCAAAAGGCCTGGTATATTGATATTCCCGAAGAAGCACTGGATAGTGAACTGGAATACCTGCAGGCAGAAATATATAGCAGGCCTATGGGCGAATTACCGAAGAAAAAAATTAATGCGCAGTTGCGTTATTCCATGCGTCTATAAGCATAATATTCAATTAAAACTTTCGGTGATTCTGTTGATGATTATTCCTTGAGCTTTATTTTTAATTGTCCATCTTCAACAACAACATTTTCTACGCCATCGGCAAAAGATTTCCAGAAACCTTGTTGGTCACCAAATTCGCGCACCAGATCAATATTCTTGATACCGCCAAGCCATGCGTTTGGTAAAGGCACGCCCATGATGCTGATGCCTTTTAAAACAACAACTGGCTTGTTATTTTGGTAGGACATTTCAACGCCGGCACGCACTTTTAAAATTTGCCCGCCCATGATGGGGAAGTCTTCGTCGACAGGAACGAGTAATTTTGCACTGATCAGGTTATCGGAAAGATCGATGGCAAGTTTTCTGGCCAGGTCGGTATTATTGGCCAGCAGGGCATTGACTTCTTTTTCACTCAGACTGATCTCTCTTTTAGCACCTTTTTCACTATAGGCTTCAGGTTGGAGTGTTTGATCAGCAGCAATGTTTTGTTGTCCGGCAATTTTTCCTGACTGAAAGGAATCGAGTCTTTCCAGCTTTTCATCCAGTACCCGTTTTTCCTTCATACTGAGTGTAACCGGGGTAAATTCGGAGGGAAAAATATAGGACTTTACGACCCATACTGTGATGCCTATGGTGATAACCATCATGATAAGCATCACTAACAGTACATGTGTCCAGCGCATACCCGTCGGCTTTTGATTTTCTTGTTCTAGTGCGTTAGTTTCCATGTCTGAATACTGACGCAAATTGAGTGAGCGGACAAGAGTTATAGCAGCTAAAAATAGCAAGATTGTAGTAGAAATACTATAAATCTATATGTTATCAGTTGCTTATCCCGATCAGGGGGATTGTTATAATGTTGTTAAATGTTAGTCCGGCTAATTTGACTGGTAGATTAAAGTAAAGGCCCTTGTCTGTGCGATGATCAAGAGGTTGTTTCCTGTCTAATATAGACGCAAGGAAATGGAGCATTCAGTTCAATTCCAAAATGCTGATCAAGATAAAGTAATATGTTAATATTCTAGCATGACTATAACCGGACATCTTAAAAAAATGGTGGCATCACTCGAGTCACCTGTGAGTTACCAATTACCACTGGACAATGAACTGGTCCCTCTAAACCCCTTCATTGGCAAGGCAATCTCACTAAGGTATCAGGGAGAAATTCATTGTATCGAATGTGGTAGAAAAACCAGTAAAAGTTACAATCAGGGGTACTGTTATCCATGTTTTCAATCACTGGCTGCTTGCGATATGTGCATCATGAAACCAGAGACATGCCACTATCATCAAGGTACCTGTCGTCAGCCCGAGTGGGGTGATACGCACTGTTTTCAGGATCATTATGTATACCTGGCGAACTCATCCGGAATAAAAGTCGGGATCACGCGAGGTACACAGGTTCCTACGCGATGGATAGATCAAGGTGCCAGTCAGGCATTACCTGTGTTTCGTGTGAGCAATCGCTTGATTTCTGGAAAACTGGAAATGGCCATCAAAAATCACGTCTCTGATCGTACTGACTGGCGAAAGATGCTAAAAGGTGAGCCGGAACAGGTTGACTTACTGGTTATTCGAAATGAGCTACTGCGACTGGCAGATGCCGAGATAAAACAAGTCGAGCAAGAGTATGACTCTTCTTGTATAAGCTTGTTAACGCATGAAACGCCAATCGAGATTACATATCCGATTGAAATATACCCGGACAAGGTCAAGTCTTTCAATTTCGATAAAACGCCAGATATCGAAGGCATCTTACACGGCATAAAAGGTCAATATTTGATACTCGATACAGGCGTGCTCAATATCCGCAAATTTGCAGGCTATTCAATCGAATTATCGACAAGCTAGTCTCTTCACATGAAGTAAGAGTTATTTTTCCAGTAATCCAAGCAAATAGGGCCAGACATTCTCCAGAATAATAGCCTGTGCTTTTGCCGTGGGGTGTAAGCCATCTGATTGCATCAGCTGGCTATTATCACCGACATCATCAAGTAGAAAGGGGATCAAGGTTACGTTATGTTGTTTGGCCAGTTGCGGATAAACGTTATAGAATGCTTCTGTATAGCGCTTACCATAATTGGGCGGAATCTTGATGCCAGCCAGTGCCACCCGGGCATTGGACTGATGACAAAGTGATATCATCTCCGACAGATTACGTTGCATGGATTGCAGCGACAGGCCTCTAAGACCATCATTACCTCCCAGCTCAATAATGACAATGTCGGGCTTATATTGCTGCAATAATGCCCCGAGTTGGTTCAAGCCATTAATGGTGGTATTACCACTGATACTGGCATTGATTAACTGGTAACGGAAACTTTTTTCCATTAATCTTTGTCCAAGTAACGAAACCCAGCTTTTGTCGGCATCTATACCATACCCCGAACTCAAGCTGTCACCCAACACCAGGATCAATGGTTCTTGCTCCGTTGTTATCCTGTCGCCGGCAGCAGAGCAAAAGCCTGATGTCAGTGTTATTAATAATAGAATCAGTAATTTCATTATGGAAAAACCTTCAGTCGTAATACTCTCAGCCAGTCAACTTCGTAAAGACGTGCCCGCACTTGGTAGCGGTGCTCACCAGGTACTAAACATCCTGAAGGGTGTTGATCTGGAAATCAAGTCAGGAGAAACCATTGCTATTCTGGGGATGTCTGGATCCGGAAAATCGACCTTGCTAGGCTTGTTGGCAGGGCTTGATACTCCCACACAGGGTGAAATCACATTAGCTGATACTCGATTGGGATCACTGGATGAAGATGGACGCGCCATGCTGAGATCCGAAAAGGTCGGATTTGTATTCCAGTCCTTTCAGCTCTTGCCGAATTTGACAGCAATAGAGAATGTGATGTTGCCACTTGAATTGAAATCAGATCCAAAGGCGCAAACAAAGGCCAGCAGTTTGCTGGAACGCGTCGGTCTGGGTGAGCGAATTTATCATTACCCAAAACAACTATCAGGAGGAGAGCAGCAACGTGTGGCCATCGCACGTGCATTTGTTTTGCAGCCAGCAATTGTTTTTGCAGACGAACCTACCGGTAACCTGGATTCAACTACCGGTACAAAAATCATCAAGTTATTATTTGATATTAATAAAGAACATAAAACGACACTGGTTATGGTGACTCACGATGAGCAACTCGCCAGTCTTTGTCAGCGTCGTTTATTACTTGAAAATGGAGTTATTAGAGAAAATTATTCATGAATACGTTCTTATTGGCGTGGCGATTACTGCAGCGTGACTGGCATGCAGGCGAATTGAAAATTCTGATAACAGCACTAATTATTGCCGTTGCCAGTATTACCTCTATAGGCCTGTTTACTCATCGTATTGATCTTGCTATGAATGACCAGACAGGACGATTTCTGGGCGCAGATCTTGTGCTCAGCAGTCCAAGACCGGTGGCTGATGAAGTGAGTAGTTACGCCGGAAAATTAGGTTTGCGCCAAAGTACGAACCTGGTATTTTCAAGTGTTGTCGTCGCTAACCAGGAATATCAGCTGGCTCAAGTCAAAGCTGTCGATGGACAGTACCCGTTATCAGGCAGTTTAAAATATACAAGGCAATCATACGGGGAAGATATTGAAGCACGTCATGGACCGTCGATCGGAGAAGTATGGTTAACTCAACGATTGCTCAATCGTCTCAAGCTTGATGTCGGTGATACGCTGGAATTAGGGGAAAGTTACTTTAAAGTTTCCGCAATCCTTAAACATGATCCCGGGCAAGCCAGTAGCTTTATGTCGATAGCGCCAAGAATGTTAATGCACTATATCGATGTGGAAAAAACAGGTATCATTCAACCCGGCAGCCGCCTGACGTATCGCTATCTGTTCAGCGGGGAGTTGAAAAAAAGGCAGCAGTTTACCCGGTGGCTTAAACCTCGACTAAGCCCCACAAGCAGGCTGGTGGGTGGAAAGGAAGGCTCTCCTTCGCTCAACACTGCACTTGACAGGGCAGAGCAGTATTTATCACTGGCTTCCATGTTGAGCGTCATGCTGGCAGGAATAGCCATTGCTATGGCGGCTAACCGATATAGTCTCAGGCATTTTGACCAGACTGCACTCATGCGCTGTATGGGCGCCACGCAATACAGGATTGTCTCACTATATAGCCTGCAATTATTAATACTGGGTGCATTGGCTTCAGCGACAGGTTGCCTTTTTGGTTATCTTGCTCAGCATGGGCTGGTGCTGGTATTGGCTGATCTGATACCAGAGGATTTGCCGTCGACTGATATTCTGCCATTCGTCACCGGTTTTATTTCCGGTATGGTTACCTTGATCGGATTTGGTTTACCAGCAGTATTAAGATTGAAATCTGTGCCGCCATTAAGAGTTTTGCGGCGGGATAGTATGCCATTGCCTGTCGGTGCAGTGGTGGTATATGGTCTGGCATTGGCCAGTATTGCGGGACTTATGTGGTGGCAATCCGGCAATTTCAAACTTACCCTGATTGTTTTATCGGGTACCTTGCTTTGTATTGTTATGCTGGCAATATTGTCTTCTTTAATGATATTAATCAGTCGCCAGCTTGTTCAAATCATGCATGGCCCCTGGCGTACAGGACTATTGCAAATCATTCGCTATCGACGCGCGAACCAACTGCAGATGCTGGCATTAGGTTTGGCTCTCATGATCCTGTTGACTATTTTGCTTCTGCGCACGGATCTGCTGGATCGTTGGCAAGCACAACTACCGACAGATGCCCCCAATAACTTTATTATTAATATACAACCCTATGAAGTGGCCGGTGTAACTGCATTTCTGGAAAAGAATTCAATTAAAACGGAAGGCTTGTATCCGATGGTACGAGGCCGTATCGCAGCTATCAATGATATTCCTGTTCTTGAGGCAGTTCCAGAGGATGCCATGCTTGATGAAGCATTGAAACGTGAGTTGAATATCTCGTGGGCTACAGAAATACAGAAAAATAACAGGCTGGTTGAAGGTCAATGGTGGTTGCCTGGCAGCAGTGGGCAACAGTTAATATCGATGGAGGCGAGACTTGCCAGTCGTCTTGGTATTGAGCTTGGTGATCGTATTACTTTCTTGTCGGGGGATAAAAAATTCACCGGAAAGGTCAGCAGCCTGCGAAACGTCCAATGGGATTCTTTTCAACCCAATTTCTATGTCATTTTTTCGCCACAATCTATAAGCCATTATCCACACAGTTTTATTAGTAGCTTTTATCAACCGTTAGACAAAAAAGATGTCATTAATCAAATGGTCAGGGAGTTCCCTGGCATAACCGTGATTGAAGTCGATGCTGTTATGCAACAAGTTAAATTGATTCTGAATCAGGTAACACTGGCTGTTGAATATGTCATGCTGTTTGTATTATTTGCCGGGCTTGTTGTTTTGATTGCATCTTTGCAGTCCAGTATGGACGATCGTATACACACCGCGGTGGTTATGCGAGCTCTGGGCGCACAGCGCTCCTATTTACGCAAAAGTCAATTGGCTGAATTTGGTTTGCTGGGATTATTTTCCGGGTTGCTGGCGATGTTTGGTACCGAGATTATCGCGTATAGTTTGTATACGCGTGTTTTTAATCTGGGTTTCCAGTTGCATTATCTATTCTGGATTATCGGACCTGTGACTGGAGTGTTATTAATATTACTAACTGGATGGTTATATACAAGACATTCAATTATACAGCCACCCGTTAAAGTGATGAATAGTTAGATTTTAAAAAAATGATGGGTCAAGCGAGTAATTCGAATATCGGAAACAGGTTCTAGATTTTCAAACCCGCATCATAAAGACTTTGTATGATGTTGTTAGAAACAGGTAATTTTCCGTATTCAGGATGCAAAAGATGTTGAATAAAGACAGAGTAGGGTTGCAATTCCATGGGTATTCCGGTGACTCTATTCTGGATGTCAAGACCAATCAGTTCTGCAAGTACTTCTTCAGTGATGGAATTATCATTACTGAGATTGGTGGCATGGACCATCTCATGAATTAGATATCTTAGATTGAATTCGTAAGATAATACTTTCGGATCAATAACAATTCTATTTTCTGAATGATTGTAATATGCATGCTTACCATGCAGTTTTTGCACAACAAAGCTAACACCTGCTTCACGACAATGTCGAACCAGTTTATTGCCAATAGGGTCTTTGCGGATATTTGAAAGTGCCTGTTCAAGTGCAGATGTATCTGGATTATCAGTGTTGCTGGTATTGATATCGTAGGTAGAGTCAAGTTTGGTCGAAGCTATATTCACTGTTTTCTGCTGATGCCATTTTTGCACCAGATTGATTGCTTTATCAGTAATTACGCAATCACTCATCTCGTTACAATCTACCCGGTTATTATTTGATAAAGCGGCCAAACGATAAAAGTGCAAGGGATCAAAGCTGATATGATCATTGCCTCCTGTCATAATTGAATTCCAGGTGGCTACGGCATCTTTAACTTGACTGAATTCAACAGGCCCGTTTGTATAGTAGATAGTATGAAGGTAGTGCAGGAATTGTGGCCTGAAGATACTGCGCTCAAGAATCTGCTCATTGCCATAGTAGGTGCTGAGAACATTTTTTACATCACTGCGAAACACACTGGCGGGTATATAGTTGCTATCTTTTTTTATTTCAATGTTACTGCAGCCACTGAATATCAATCCCAGTATAAAAATAATGAAGATTCTGAAAATGGCCTGGTATTGCAGTAAAATTGAGTGTGTCATTTATAAGTAAATTAAACCAAGTGAGATGATTAATTTATCGGCACACAATTCATAAGACTTGAATTATTCTGTTTTTTGCGCTATGTCAGAGACTGATATGCAATATAAGTCATTGTATAAGATGATTATTCAGTCGTAATAGAGTGAGCCTGGCGTATGATGGCCAGGCCATGCCCGTGCGTGTCAATGGCTGCTTCAAGCATATTGTTACGTTTGTTCCAGAGAATATGCGACATATTTCCATACGATCACTCGCCGCTGTAAGTGTTGTTTGTTACTTTAATTGATCTCCCTTGCTGGTGTATCGAGAGTTGTTAGGTATTAGTTGTAAGTGTGGTTGATGATGAAATAAATACAAAATATAGCGTCTGATAAATGGTGGTATAAGAAAGACGGGTTTCTACATGAAATTTTCGACATGATCAAAAGAGAAATTACTGGTGTTATTGTCTCCCTAATGTCAGCGGCACAAAAAAAAGACGAGTCAATTATGACCCGTCAACCCAGGAGGAAAACCTTTCAACCCTGAATAACGCTGCACTAAGCGCTATACGAAGGATTAATGTCCTGCTCGTCTGTAATAAAAGATGATATAATCAACCAATTAGTATTTATGTGTGGTAATGGATCTTTATGATGTGATTTATTCACACATTGATGTAGGTCAATTACAATCAAAATAAAAAAATATATATAAAATATATAATAAACAATAAGATAGACATGAGATAGGCATTTTAAGTCGATACTGAGGCCATAACCACAGTAATAGTATCTTTATTGTTAATTAGATATTTGCAATTCTATGGCCAGTTTAATTTGAGGTGTTTTATGTCTTGCAAGAAGTGTCACTTAAAACGAGCATGTAAGCACATGGGTGGATGGTGCCCATGGGTTATTTATGCATTCCTTGCTGCTATGGTGTCGATTCCGGCATTCCTGTTGATTAGAGGCTAGATCCTGACGGCATTTGTTATCGCTAATACCCGGTTCTCAATTCGCGAATTATTTCCCGTTTATTGAAGTTGTTCCTTATTTTCCTGAGTAAACAGCGCGTATATTGCTATGATGGTTTAATCGCTGTTAGATTCATACGGATTCAAGACTTACGCAATCCTGTTTTCAGTATTGCATCACATGAATTTTTTCTAGGGTCATTACTGCAAGACTGAATTTCTAAAGATTTACTGATGTTTGAACCCGGTATACCGGTATATGTTATTCATTTGAATATCGCATCGGTTGTCAAGTAAGCGTGGCTCATGGAATGCAGTAGAGACTCAATAATAGCAGTCAATCTGTCAATAGATATCATCCGTTAAGCTACATTTTGGGGCAATGTTTGAGCTGAATTGCAGCACATTCAGATTCATCCTGAAAATGACAACCCCACACTTTTCTATTTGCTCCGGCTATGGTTGAACTATTTCCAGTGAAATGCATTTTATAAAGCGGTATGAATGCATTTATACATCTCTTTTCTCTGACGAATTGCCTTGCAGAAAAGCTGTTTACATGACATCAATGTCACTCAAGGCGCACTATTTGAGCGCATTGATAATGTCATAATTCATGCTATGATGAATTCGAAATCCTGTCTATCCAGCTGATATATTTATATATATCGGGTGAGTTAGAAATACAGGAAAGAATGCGTATGTGTGGTATTTATTTTGAGCTAACACTATCGTTGATTTGATATTTCAGATATTTCTGTTATCAACATCCATTGTTTTATTTTACCAAAGGTTTTTTTATGGCTATACATGTAGTGTTAAATCATAAAACGGATTACATTTATGATCGGCTGGTCGCACTCTCACCTCATATCATACGCTTACGTCCTGCACCTCATAGCCGAACACCTATACACGCCTATTCATTAAATATCAGGCCTAAAAATCATTTTATTAACTGGCAGCAGGATTCTTTCGGGAATTATCTGGCACGGGTTGTTTTCCCTGAAAAGACGAGAGCTCTGTCAATTGAAGTTGAACTGGTCGCTGAAATGACCGTGATAAATCCGTTTGATTTTTTTGTAGAAAAATATGCCGAGCATTACCCGTTTAAATATGATGAGCAATCTCTCAAGGAATTGCATCCTTATCTGGAAATCAAGGATAACGGACCATTACTGACTGAATACCTGAAAACTATAGATCGCTCAGAAAAGAAAATTAATGACTTTCTGGTTGAGCTCAATCAGATGCTTGAAAAAAAGGTTGACTACACCATCCGTATGGAAACGGGAATTCAAAGTTGTGAAGAGACTTTACATAAAACACTCGGATCCTGCCGTGACTCTGCCTGGTTATTGGTGCAGATTTTGCGTCATCTGGGTCTGGCCGCTCGCTTTGTCTCCGGTTATCTCATCCAGCTCAAGCCTGATGTAAAAGCGCTTGATGGTCCTTCCGGCACCGATAAGGATTTTACCGATTTGCATGCCTGGGCAGAAGTGTATATACCCGGTGCGGGTTGGCTAGGTCTGGATCCCACGTCCGGTTTATTTGCCGGTGAAGGTCATATCCCACTATCCTGCACCCCGGACCCTGTCAGTGCGGCACCAATAACAGGCGCTTCTGATAAAGCCGAAACTCATTTCTATTTCCACAACCATATCAAGCGTGTTCTTGAAGACCCACGTGTTACCAAGCCCTACACAGAAAAACAATGGGCTAAAATCATGCAGTTGGGAAATGCAGTTGATAGAGACTTTGAAGCGGGTGATGTACGACTGACTATGGGTGGGGAACCTACATTCGTCTCGGTCGATGATATGGATGGCGCGCAATGGAATATTGCAGCGCTGGGCGATGATAAACGGAAGCTGGCAGATCAGCTTATGCTGCGTCTTAAAGAGCATTTTGCACCGGGTGCGGTGCTGCATTCTGCACAAGGTAAATGGTATCCAGGCGAAGTACTGCCGCGTTGGCAACTGGGTTGTTACTGGCGTCATGATGGAGTGCCTGTATGGCGTGATGAAAAACTACTGGCTGTTGAGTCTAAAAGCTATGGATATGACGAAACAGATGCGAAGCGTTTTATCCATACATTAAGCCGCTATCTTGGCGTTACTGATAAAACCATAGAGGCTGGTTATGAAGACCAGTTTTATTATCTGTGGAAAGAGGGGACGTTACCGGACAATGTTGATCCACTGAATAGCAAATTAAAAGACCCAATGGAACGCAAACGTGTTACACGTTTGTTTGACAAGGGGCTGGATAAAGTCACCGGATATGCGTTGCCATTAAAGTGGGATGATGAGAGAGGAAATGGTGGATGGTATACGCAACCCTGGCAGTTTCGTCGCAAAAACATGTTTTTGATTCCCGGCGATTCTCCCATGGGTTTCCGCATGCCTTTGAATTCACTACCCTGGCAAAAGGATGAGCCTGACGAACCACAGCGATGCACTTTTGAGCCTCGCCAGGAATTGCGAGATACCTGGGGTGAAGTGGCTATGCGTTATGATCAATGGATTCCAGCCGAAGCTGGCTTGAATGTGTCATCCGATTCAGCTGATAAACCTCGTGATGGCAGAATTATGCATACTTCCTTGTGTGTTGAGCCGCGTGAAGGACGCTTGTATGTGTTCCTGCCGCCATTAATTAAGCTTGAACATTTTCTTGATCTGGTCAGTTCAATTGAAGCGACCGCAAAAGAACTCAATGTGCCCGTGGTACTCGAAGGATACCCTCCGCCTTTTGACCCGCGTTTACAACGACTGGCCGTCACGCCAGATCCTGGTGTTATCGAGGTGAATATACATCCTGCAGCAGACTGGAATACCCTGGTTAATAATACGCTGGTATTGTATGAACAGGCACATCAAACCCGGTTGGGGACAGAAAAATTCATGCTTGATGGACGACATTCCGGTACCGGCGGTGGTAACCATGTCACTATCGGCGGTAAAAATCCTGCAGACAGTCCGATGTTACGACGACCGGACATGCTGCGTAGTCTGGTCTCCTATTGGCAAAATCATCCCAGTCTGTCTTATCTTTTTTCAGGCCTGTTTCTCGGTCCTACCAGTCAGGCACCGCGCATTGATGAGGCCCGGGACGATAGTCTTTACGAACTCGAAATAGCGTTTAAGCAAATACCGGAGGGCGAAGTACCTGCTCCATGGCTTGTTGATAGATTGTTACGTAATCTGCTGATTGATGTCACTGGAAATACCCATCGTTCAGAATTTTGTATAGATAAACTATACTCACCTGATAGCGTGACGGGCCGGCTGGGTCTGGTTGAATTCCGCGCCTTCGAGATGCCGCCGCACGCACAAATGAGTTGTGTGCAAATGTTATTACTTCGCGCCTTGATTGCCTGGTTCTGGAAGCAGCCGTATAAACGCAAACTGGTACGTTGGGGAACAGAGCTACATGATCGTTTTATGATGCCCCATTTTGTCTGGGAGGATTTCAAGGATGTCATATGTGATCTTGAGCATGCAGGTTATCCTGTCGAGCTCGAATGGTTTACCCCATTTCTGGAGTTTCGTTTCCCGCACTATGGTCGTGTGACGGTCCGCGACATCAAACTGGAATTGCGCTGGGCCATTGAACCCTGGCATGTGCTCGGTGAAGAAGTATCATCTTTCGGTACATCACGTTACGTCGATTCATCAGTTGAACGACTACAGGTCAGGGTAAGTGGTATGACAGATGAACGTCATATTATTAGCTGTAATGGACGCAGAGTGCCATTAAGACCCACGGGTATACCGGGTGAATATGTTGCTGCTGTACGCTACAAGGCCTGGCAACCGCCTTCAGGTCTGCACCCCAATATCGAGTGCCAGGCTCCGCTGGTTTTCGATGTTATCGATACCTGGAACAATCTCTCACTGGGTGGCTGTACATATCATGTTACTCATCCAGGCGGCAGGCACTACGATACCTTTCCGGTGAATGCCAATGAGGCAGAAGCACGCCGGGGCGCCCGATTCTGGCCTTATGGGCATACCCCTGGTGCGGTGACTCCACCCCAGGAGGAGCAAAATAGTGAATATCCATACACCCTCGATTTACGTTATCAACCTGGTTGTTGAATGTATAAGTTTCGAATGGTTATAGTAGGCACTCGATAATCAGGAGTATGACGGTATGACTGATTTTGGTTCAACAACCAAATCACCAGAATCTATACTTTGTAAAAGCTACCGCTTTTCCGAGAATGTATACAATGAAATGTGCAGCACGCCTGGTAGTTTGCGCAAGCACTGGGAATATCTTGGGAAATCGCTGGATGATTTAGGCGTTGCCGAGTTAAGGCGGCGTTACAGCGAAGCGGGACGACTGATTCGCGACAACGACGTTACCTATAACGTTTACACCGATCCTCAAGGTATGGGCAGGCCATGGGAGCTGGATCTGATCCCTCTGCTATTGGAAAGTGAGGAATGGAGCAGGATTGAAGCAGGGTTGATTCAACGTGCTGAACTGCTGAATCTATTACTGGAAGATCTTTACGGACCAAGGACCACCATTAGCAAGGGAATCTTGCCGCCAGAGTTGATTTATTCATATCCTGGTTTTCTGCGTCACTGCGATAATATTGTGCGAGCTGATCGACGTTATTTGCATCTGTATGCTGCTGATCTCGCGCGAACGCCCGATGGAGAAATCAGTGTTATTGCCGACCGGGCCCAAGCGCCATCCGGAGCCGGCTATGCGTTGGAAAATCGTATCGTCCTGTCGCGAGTTTTGCCCAGCCTGTTTCGTGATTCGCATGTGCATCGACTGGCGGCTTTTTTTCGTACAATACGTAAAACATTGTCGTCACTGGCGCATGACCAGAATGAAGAGCCACGGGTGGTGCTGTTATCGCCTGGTTCTGACAACGAAACTTATTTTGAACACGCTTATCTGGCTAATTACCTGGGTTATACCCTTGTTCAGGGTGCGGATCTAACGGTCCGAGATGGCCGTGTCTGGTTAAAAACCCTGGATAACCTGCAACCTGTGGATGTTATTTTGCGCCGCGTGGACGATGAATATTGCGATCCACTGGAACTACGTGGTGACTCCTTTCTTGGCGTGCCCGGACTTTTGCAAGCAGCTCGAGATGGCGCAGTGACAATATCGAACCCTCTGGGTAGCGGAGTATTGCAAAACCCGGCTCTCATGGCTTTTATGCCGAAACTGGCAAAGTACTTTCTCGGACGCGACTTGCAGTTGGGTAATACTAAAACCTGGTGGTGTGGCAATGACAAGGACCTCAATCATGTCACTTCTCAAATAGAGAAGCTGGTGATAAAACCACTGGACCCGAAACCCGGGCAACGCTCTATCTTCGGCTCAGAACTGAGTAGCAGTCAAAAAGAAAGCCTGCTGTTAGAAATTAAAGCCAGGCCGTATATGTTTACAGCGCAGGAACAAGTAGGCTTATCGGCTGCACCCGTGTTGACCGAAGATAATAGACTCGACCCCAGGCATCTGGTAATCCGCAGTTTTCTGACAGCCAGAGATGAATCATATATGGTCATGCCGGGTGGTTTGACACGTGTCTCGGAGTCACCGGATAAACTCATGGTTTCCAGCCAGCAAGGCGGAATCAGTAAAGATACCTGGGTGCTGGCGTCTGAACCGGAAAAACCTGAAACCTTATTGGTCAGTACACCGCTGGTCATGAAAACCAGCCGGGCTGAAGGAGATGTTCCAAGTCGTGTGGCAGATAATCTGTTCTGGGTGGGACGTTATGCTGAACGTGCTGAAGGACTTGTGAGAGTATTACGAGTTATCCAGACGCACCTGAGCGATCCGATGTCAGTTTCAGGTCAGGGCGAGACGGGTTTCTGTCTGCATCAACTATTGCGAGCAGTGACCTTTCAAACCATGCAATTTCCGGGATTTGTGGGCGCCAATGCCAGGGAAAAATTACAGTCACCTGAAGCTGAATTGCTATCCATTATTTCAGATAAAGCCAGGCAAGGTAGTCTGACGCAGACACTGGGTGCATTACTGGTATCAGCACGATCTATACGCGATCGACTCTCGGTAGATACACTGCGTGTGGTCAACGATATTGACAGGGAACGTATGCAGTTACTATCAGACTCGCTGCATAACCTGGATGATGCCTATGATGAGCTGGATAATCTCATTACTTCTCTGGTCGCATTAAGTGGACTCGTCAATGAAAATATGACCCATGGCCAGGGCTGGCGTATTCTTGAAGTAGGAAAGCGTATGGAGCGTACCCTGCATACTGCATCGCTATTAAGAACCACGCTTGTATCTGTCGCTGAAGCAGGCATGGAAAGTAGCTTATTAGAGTCCTTGTTGAGCATTACCGACAGTCTCATGACTTATAAACGTAGCTATCGTTATGGTATGCAAGTGCGTGCCGTGCTCGATCTGATTCTGCATGATGAAACCAATCCGCGTTCTATTGGTTACCAGTTATTGCATATGCAACAACATACCAGCCATCTGCCGGGTGAACGTGGGCGTACACATCTTTCAGTAGAAGAAAGACTGGTGCTGGAGATGTTGACTGAATTACGGCTTGCAGACACAGAGCAGCTGTCTGTGCCGGATGAATCAGGTTTATATCGCCAGAAACTTGATGCAATCCTCGGGCAATTGATCGTGCATGTACCAAAATTATTTGATGCCATGTCGAACAATTACTTTCAGAAGGACGATGAAATTCACCAGCTGGTAGGTACATACCCCGGAGGGCGCGGATGAAATATCGTATCATCCATAAGACGCATTACCAATACAGTAAAGCGGTATCACTTTGTTATAATATCGCTCATCTGCGGCCGCGTGATTATCACCGACAAAGTTGCTATCAACACTCAATTACTGTTGATCCGAAACCAACCGAGTTGCGCGAACAAAACGATTTTTTTGGTAATCATCGGGCATATTTTTGCGTCCAGCAACCACATAGTTCATTGACAGTCACCGCGGTCAGTGAGGTCGAAGTACGGGCATCCGGTTCCTTGCTGGATGCTGCTTATCCAATACCCTGGGAAGAAGTCGCTAAAAGCATTCAGGGTAGTCGCAATCCTGCTGATATTGAAGCCAGCCAGTATCAACTGGAGTCTCCGTTTGTGAGTATGAGCAAGGAAATGGCCGACTATGCCAAGGCATCATTCAAACCTGCAAGACCGGTACTGGAAGCTGTGCATGATTTGATGGGGCGGATACATCATGATTTTCAATATGATCCACACTTCACGACGGTTGCGACACCCTTGTCTGAAGTCATGAAGCATCGTCGTGGCGTTTGTCAGGATTTTGCACATTTTGCCATCGGCTGTTTGATTTCAATGGGTATACCCGCACGTTATGTCAGTGGCTATCTGGAAACAAAGCCACCTCCCGGAAAAAAGAAACTATTGGGTGCGGATGCATCGCATGCCTGGTTTTCTGTCTACGTTCCCAATCAGGGTTGGGTCGATTTTGATCCTACCAATAACCAGGTTCCTATGGATCAACATATTATTACGGCCTGGGGCAGGGATTACGGTGATGTGACTCCACTGAAAGGTATTATTTTTGGTGGTGGAAGCAAGCATAAGCTGGACGTGGAAGTAGATGTCATAGTATTAGATAAAACACCGGTATAAATCAAGTACGATCAAAACTATTGATCGTACTTGATTGCCGAAGCACTGCTTTTGTAAGCATGGCTTTAATTGTTTTGTGTTTCTGCCTGTAATTCAAGTAACTCATCGGCGACACCTGCTGCATGCGTCAGCTCAGCTACATTCTGTTTGGTAAAAAATCCCTGAAAATCACCAAAACGTTGTACGTATTCAATGATTAACGATGAATGCTCAGAGGCATTGGAAAAGATCTGTTTTAGTCCTTCTTCACTTGATCCAATCACATCCAGCAAAAACTCACGACCAGCCTCTTTTATCTGACTGACAACGTATTCAATATGTTCCTGGTTTGCGCGTTCTCCATCCCTGACAGCAAGGGCTATGTGATGCAAGCGAGGCCCATAATTGCGAACAAACGTTTCGGTAGGTGAGGGTAATTTTTCCAGGTGGTTAACAAAATAGGGCGTATTATTGGCAGTGAACACTTTTGCAGGACTGCGAATTTCCTCATTGAAGTGAATGCTCTTGGTGACATTGGTGGAAGAGTTCTGATCCTTTATGTCGTAAGAACCCCAATAATAATAACTGGATAATGATAACCATTCGAGTAAAGCGACTTCACGATTCTGGCTGTAAATACGCGTCGCCAGGTGATCAATGGGTAAGATTAAATCATCAATCTGACGCTTTTCCTGTTCCTCCTTTGCTCTGAGGTATGCCTCTTGTACATCCGGTCTGATATTGCTGATTCCCAGCGCATAGACACGACAATTTCCTTCAGGCCGTTCCATATACGCAACGACATTATGTGTATAGGGTGAAGGTTTAGTGACAGCGACATTGCCCGGCATTTCCATTTTTCTGGATTGATCAGCAGAAAAAAAACGAAACTCACGTTCTTTTTGCAATTCAACCACGCTATGTAAATTTTCGACCCGGAGTATTTCACCCATATAACGACTATTCGGTTTTCTTGCACCAATAGGATAAACCTCATTCAGGCTACGAAAAATACCTCGTATACTGGGGTCTTTTACTTCACGTACGAGCAAGTCAGGGTAATTCAGATCTACACGTAGTATATGTGTCCAGTGTGTTTCACTCTCCAGCGTTACCAGGTAGTGATAGGGTGTCATTAATGCCAGTTCAGCAATGTACTCAATCGAATGGCCAGGATCAACCGTAATCATGATGGCATCAATTTCACGTATTATGTCGCTCAAACCTACACGATCACGTTCTTCAAGTAAGCGAACCAGATATTCTTCAAAGAAAGCAGAATTTTCTTTGTCACCCTGTCGTGGGAAAGCCAGTGAATCTATCATGTTATTACATTACTCCATTCGATGTATTAATCATTATCTAAACAGCAAAATTCGAGCCAGCATATTATAGCCAGCAATCTTGAGTGTCCATATGAAAAATATAAAAGCATGATTTGTGTCAGTGTTATATGGATATATCCCTAGAGAACTGACCTGATTGTATTATATTTTCCTATCAAGTTTCTGTTACCTGATATTAGGAATGTCCCAAAAAGGTGCACCTTGGAACGGTTTATAAATGTCATGCACAGAGTAAGTGCGTAAATGTCAGAGCTGAATGATTTTATACATATAAATCATAGCTATAAGTTACGCTTTATGATGGCATGCCGTTTGCACTGTTGTTCTTAACATTGACATAAAACAGGCAGGTAAAGATGATGTTTAAATCTGCTGTGATTCAGTTAAATATGTGATTTATTTCGGCATCTGTTTTTTTAAGAGTATGCAAAAAGTACAGTCATTTCAGGAAATGTGTATTTCGATAGTTTAGAAAACTGTTAATTGAAATTTTCAGGCAATATGGGACTGATAAAACAAATGTCGATAAAGTGGTCTAGTTATAACGTTGATGGATTTTATGATGAACTCATTGCAGCCAGTGGACGACCACGCGTAGCCGCCAAACAGGTAGTGAAATATCTTAGTTCATTAAATGACACGGATTTGCGAGATCGACAGAACGCTGCAGAAATTGCCATGCATGTCATGGGGATTACCTTTACAGTATATAGTGAAGAAGGTGGCATCGACAGAACCTGGCCATTTGATATTATTCCCAGAATCATCTCCGCTCGTGAATGGCAAAAAACCGAAAGCGGTTTAAAGCAGCGTGTTCAAGCACTGAATATGTTTATTGATGATCTGTATGGCGAGCAGAAAATAATCAAGGACAAGGTCTTCCCAAAAAAAATACTACAAAATTCTGTTAATTTTCGTAAGCAGTGTATCGGGATCAAACCTCCTTTGGGTGTTTGGGCGCATATATGCGGCAGTGACCTGGTCAGGGATGATGATGGCACTTTATATGTACTGGAGGATAACCTGCGCGTACCTTCCGGTGTTTCCTATATGCTGGAAAATCGCATGGTAATGAAACGTGTATTTCCTGACCTGTTTGAAGATTACAATATCCAGCCTGTGGATGATTATCCTACCCGTTTATTTGACATGCTGGCTTCACTGTCGCCCAGACCGGCAGATTATCCGACTATTGTTGTGATGACGCCTGGAATTTATAACTCGGCTTATTTTGAGCATTCCTACCTGGCACAACAAATGGGTATCGAACTGGTTGAAGGACGGGACCTGATTGTCTGTGATGACGACTGTGTTTACATGCGAACGATAGAAGGGCAAGAGCGTGTCGATGTTATTTACCGAAGAGTAGATGATATGTTTATTGACCCGGAAGAGTTTCTACCAGACTCCACTCTGGGTGTTTCAGGTCTGATGCGAGCATGGCGTAAAGGTAATGTCGCTATTGCCAATGCGCCCGGGGCAGGTGTGGCTGATGACAAGGTTGTTTATGCCTATGTACCTCAAATCATAAAATACTATCTTGACGAAGATCCGATTATACCGAATGTACCCAGCTATTTATGTATGGATGAAAAAGATCGTGAATATGTACTAAAAAATCTGCATAAGCTGGTTGTAAAACCAGCCAATGAATCAGGTGGTTATGGAATGTTGATCGGCCCTAAATCGAGCAAAAAAGAACAGGATGTGTTTGCGGACTTGATAAAAAAAGACCCGCGGAACTACATTGCACAGCCGACTTTATCGCTTTCGACTTCACCCACATTATGTGATGGCAAATTACAACCCAGGCATCTTGATTTACGTCCTTTTATTCTTTCTGGCGAAGATATTCATGTAACAAGGGGAGGCCTGACCCGTGTTGCCTTGAAGAAAGGTTCTCTGGTTGTGAATTCCTCTCAAGGTGGTGGTAGTAAAGACACCTGGATAGTGGAATAAGGAGGGAATGGGCATGTTGTTATCAAGAGTCGCTGAAACGGTTTACTGGATGTCCCGGTATATAGAACGTGCAGAAAATACCGCGCGAATAATCATGGTAAACTCAAATTTATTGCTTGACTTACCCAAAGGTATTGCCCCTGGCTGGGAACCGATATTGGCTATTATGGGTTGCGGAGAAACCTTTAATGAATTTTTCCAGGAAGCCAATGAACGTAATGTCGCCAAATTTCTGATAGCAGATAAGCGCTATCATAGTTCGATTATTTCCAGTTTATATCAAGCTCGTGAAGACATGAGGACCACGCGAGCCATCATTCCGCAAGGCACATGGGAAACATTAAATGACTTGTATTATTTTGCCAAGGATAATGTATCAAGTGGCCTGACCCGTAGTGGTCGATACGAATATCTCAAGCAAATTATCCGCAGGTGTCAAATGCTCAACGGCACGATGAGTGGTTCCATGAGTCATGATCTAACCTATGATTTTGTTCGCATAGGCAGAAATATTGAACGTGCCGATATGACGACCAGAGTACTGGATGTACGTGCCAGTAATTTATTACCCAAACAGGTAGAAGATCTCAAACCATTCGAAGACATTCAATGGAAAAGTGTACTTGAATCGATAGCAGCCTATCAGATGTATCGACGCCATGTGCATGTGAGAGTACAAGGCACAGCTGTGCTGGCCTATTTGCTACAGGATAAACAGTTTCCCCGCTCTGTTCATTATTGTCTTACAGAAATAGAAGGTTGTTTGCGTACATTGCCATCAAACGAGTCACCATTGCGGATGCTCGGGCGAGCACAAAGAATGGTCAGGCAGGCAGATGAGCAGATACTGGTGAAAGAAAAGCTGAATAATTACATTAACGACTTGCAGATTTTGCTGGGTAATCTCGGTGAACAGTTAACGGTCACTTTTTTCCAGGCAGAATATCTGCGCGAAGAAAATGCAGAAGCTATAATAGAACGAGGGGATACAGCTGCCTAGATATTAGATAAACATTCGCTTTTTGATATGTGTTATCCGGCGGGTATATGAATGACAGCCATTAGCTGTCATTATTGACATACTGGCCAGTCGCGAACGAGTTGATATGACAGCAGAGAAGCGATCATGGTTAGCCGTCAATGATGAGGATAAATATTCATGTGGATAGGCACTACGTGTAATCTCGAGTTTCAAATGGGTGACCCGACCCCTTTAATTCTTATGCTGCGTCCCCGAAGCGGTATTCAGCAGTGGGTGGCAAAAGAGGCCTATACACTGTCTCCGAGTGTTGCCGTTGAAGAGTACACCGATATTTTTGGTAATCTTTGTCAGCGAATGGTGGCTCCTGCAGGTCATTTCTCTGTTCACACTACTGCCGTTGTCATGACGACGGACATGCTTGATACTGTTCCCGGTGCCTTTTTCGTTGAAATTCAAAATCTACCGGATACCGTTCTGTCGTATTTACTCCCGAGCCGGTATTGTGAATCGGACAGATTTGGTGATAGAGCCAGGGAGCTGGTCGATGGACTGCAGCCAGGCTACGATCAAGTGAGCCGCATCAGTGAGTGGATCAGAAGTTCGATTAGCTATACACCAGGATCCAGTGCATTTCCTCTGTCTGCTGTTGAAGTCTATGTGCAAGGTAATGGAGTGTGTCGTGATTTGGCTCACCTGGCTATCGCACTTTGCAGGAGTATTAGTATCCCGGCACGTATGGTAGTGGGTTATCTCTATGGGCTGGAGCCCATGGATTTGCATGCCTGGTTTGAGGCTTATGTGGGTGGACGCTGGTATACCTTTGATCCGACGCAGCAAGCACTCCGTGGCGGGCGGATTGCAGTGGCCTATGGGCGGGATGCAGCCGATGTTTCAGTTTATCATCAGTTCGGCCCTCCTGCTATTTACAGTAGCATGGACGTTCGGGTGGAGTTACTGGACGGTCCTCCTGGCTGAAGTAGGTACAAATATATAAGTTTAATGATTCAGTGCTTAATGCGTTCCACTTTAGTAATAATTATTTAACATTGACTATTAGACTCTACTATCTGCCGCACCTGTTTCGCGCACTTTACTCATTCAATGATTCAGATCAATGCATTGTATGCGCTTATCTAATAATGTAAGACACTTAAGTTATTGTAATACTTGTGCAATGTAATTTTGGCACAATTCGTGAATAACATACTATTAGAGATGATTTAGTTTCATGCTGAATTCATGAATGACGTATCTGAATTCTGGCCTTGTGCTGCCACTAATGCAGGCCTTAATACAGAAGATTTACGAGTAATTTGAGGTGGCATAATGGTCAAGCGCGTTAAATGGTTACGATATATAGTGGCATTTTTATTGTTTGCAACCATCTGGCTGCTTTTAGCAGGCAAGGTGAATGCAGATGAGTTGTTTATCGGAACACTGGTGACGTTACTGGTCATTTTGCTGACGTCCTCTCATTTGAAGTTCCTTGATGACATTCAATTTACCATGGGCATGCCATTTTCAGTGCTGCAATATCTACTGGTATTTTTTCGAGCATTGATCGAAGCCAATGTGGATATGGCCAGACGCGTGCTTTCTCCGAGTATGCCTGTCTATCCTGCCATCGTTGAGGTACACACAGAATTAAAATCACCATTAGGCAAACTACTGTTGGCCAACAGTATCACATTGACACCCGGAACACTCACCGTAGACGTGTTGGATGATACCTTGCTTGTACACTGGATTGATGCCAGGGGTGCTGTCGACATGCAGCACACGACAAGCCTGATTGCCGGGCGTTTTGAAAAACATCTTGCTGGTATCGTGCGATGAGTATTCTACAGATAATCGCATTCATGCTTATCGGTGCATCCGTGTTGTTGATACTGATTCGATTATTCCTGGGCCCGACAACACCCGACCGGATCGTGGCTGCAGACACACTGGCGGTGATCACAACCGCGTCACTGGTTTGGTTGGCCGGATATTTAGCTAATGAAATATATCTCGATATTGCCCTGATCTATGGAGCACTGGCATTTGTAGGCGTTGTTACTGTGGCACGGGTGCTGGAGGCTTCGAAACAATGAATTTACTCGGTGATATTTTTTTACTCACGGGCGCAGTATTTATGTTCCTCGCAGCGCTGGGCCTGTTACGTATGCCGGATGTGTATACACGTTTGCAGGCCGGCACAAAGGCAGCCACACTGGGTTCTCTGGCAATGTTGATAGGTATCGGGTTGCACTATCCATCATGGAGCTTCAAGCTTGTATTGATTGCATTTTTTATATTACTCACATCTCCTGTTGGCTCTTCGACCATTGCCAGAGCTGCGCAAATATGTGGCTATATGCCATTTACAGCAAATGCTGACATGGAAAAGGAGAAGTCATGACCTGGGTTGCCCTTATCGCCGTAGTTGTGATGATTGGATCGGCGGTCGCCGTGATTTTTTTGCGTAATCTGATGTCCGCTGTGATCGCATCCTCTGTTATGTCCCTGACATTGTCTATCGTGTTCGTCATATTGCGCGCTCCTGATGTTGCCATGACTGAAGCAGTCGTGGGTGCAGGTCTCAGTGGCGTCTTACTGGCATTGGCATTATGGAAAATTCGAATGACCGGGGAGTTTGATGATGAAAATAAGTAATCTACCCAGTTTGATATTTTTGATCGGCCTGTCAATGCTGCTGATATTGTTGATGATGGATTTGCCTTTTGGTGACGTGCCCATGCGCGTAGGACAGACGGTATTATCAGAGGCCGCAGAAGTCACTGGTGCCGCAAATATGGTGACATCTGTTGTACTGGCCTACCGCGGACTGGATACGCTTGGCGAACTAACTATATTATTTATAGCAGCGACAGCAGCAGGCATGGTACTGGGCAAAAGTCGGGTACCGGGCTCAATGCCGCCAAGCGGTTTTATTCTCAAGACAGCAGTAGATCTGTTGCATCCTTTTCTGATGATGCTGGGTGCCTATATTATTCTGCATGGTCATCTGACACCCGGTGGGGGTTTTCAGGGTGGTGTTATTCTGGCGGTAGCATTTTTTCTGCCATTACTGGCAATGACCAGGACCCCGGTCAATGAAAAAGTCATTATGTCACTTGAGAGCCTGGCAGGCGTGGCTTTTATTGCCATTGGACTCGCCAGCATGACTGACAACAGGGAGTTTCTGGTGCCACTACTGGGAACCGGCACCCTCGGCGAGCTGTTTTCGGCGGGGAGTTTGCCATTGCTTTATCTGGCTGTTGGTTTGAAGGTGGGTGCCGAACTGGCAGGCTTGATGTCACATTTTTTTACCATTGAGGAAGTTGGGTCATGATGGAACTGACCGATCCCCAGCTGCTGGGCATGATTCTTTATACAGGTGCGATTGCATTGATAGTAATTGGTCTGTTTGCCATTGTTACACGTCATCATATCATTCGTATCCTGCTCGGTCTGACGATCCTCGAAGCTGGCGTTAACCTGATGCTGGTTGCCGGTGGTTTCAGGACCGGTGCCATTGCCCCCATTATTACCGATGCGCAACAGGCTGGCGTAGCGATGGTGGATCCGATCCCACAGGCGTTGATTTTGACAGCCATTGTCATTGGCGTTGGTGTACTGGCATTGGCGTTGGCTCTCACTGTAGAAGTGTACCGGTCATTTGGAACACTCGACACCCGGGAGCTGGCTGCACGTATCGCGATGGAACAAACAGTAGCCGCGACGCCTGAAATTCCGCAAACTGAAACACCTGCTTTGGTGAAGAATGATTATGCTGAAGCAGTAGAAGGAGCAAGACGATGAGTCCGGTTCTGGTGGTAGTTCTACCTTTAATGGCGGCATTTATATATCAGCCCTTGCATCGGATTAATGCGATCATTGCCCGTTATTTTGCTCTACTGGTTGTACTGGTTAATATCGGCATGGGTTTGGCGCTATGGCAAGCGGTGACACAGACAGGTCCGCAGACAGAATACCTGGGTGGTTTTCTGGCTCCCCTGGGTATTGTGTTTTATGCGGATCTGTTTTCAATTCTGCTGGTTATGCTGATATCTGCCATGTCCCTGTTATTGTGGCCCAGGGGACAGTGTGATGCAGCACGTGAGCCGGTGCTCGCGCTGGTACTGATGGCAGGCAGTTGTGGACTGGCTTTATCTGCTGATTTATTCAACCTGTTTGTCTTCTATGAGTTAGTGGCAGTGGCCTGTTATGGACTGGCTGCTAGCCGCGGTACCGGTGCCAGCCATGCTGCGGCATTACGGTTTATGATTATTAGTGCGACTGGATCTGCACTGGCTTTACTCGGTATCGCTCTGATCTACACCTTAACCGGTACACTCAATCTTGCGCAGTTGTCTCAGTTGGCTCCCGAGTTCTTGAGTGGACCCGTAGGTATGGCTGCTTTTACGCTCATGCTGATCGGTTTTGGTGTCAAGGCTGAACTGTTTCCAGTGAATGTATGGGTTGCCGAGGTTTATGCGGTGAGCACGCCGCGTGTGTCAGGACTTCTGAGTGGAATGGTATCCAAGCTGGCACTGTTGATAATCATGCGATTATTGTTACTGGTATTTGCTGATACCGAGGCATCGATGCTATTGCTGGTGGTTGCTATGCTGACTCTGGTGAGTGGTGAACTGGCGGCGTATCATGCCCGGGACCTGCGCAGGGTGATGGCCTATTCATCCATCGGACAACTGGGCATGGTTGCACTTGGGTTTTCTGTCAATAACGAAGCAGGCATTCTGGCAGGTTTTGCCATGATATTGCATCATATGCTGATTAAACCAGCCCTGTTTTTGATAACAGAAAAATGGAACGGTCCGCTAGAGGGTTTAAAAGGCGTTGCTCGTGTTTCTCCGTTATCAGGCTTCTTGTTCGTGTTGTTAGCATTATCATTGATTGGTATACCACCTTTACCAGGCTTCTGGGCTAAATACCTGTTGATTAGTGCACTTATCGATGCCGGAAATACGCTTTATTATCTGGCGACAGCTTTTGTATTGCTGATGACTGTGATCGAAGCGGCCTATATTCTTAAAATTATCGGTGTGATGTATAAGGACGAACCGGCTGTAGTGTCGACGTTGCATCAACACGACCTGATTCCAGTAACAGTGTATGGTTGCAGTATACTCATCGCCACTGTTCTGGCTGTACCGATTGGCGCCGGTCTATCACGTGCAGCACAGCAAACCGCGGATGTTGACAGTTATGTAGCACGGATAATTCCCTCGCCAGCCATTCAGGGGGAAAAGTAATGACGCTATCGATCAATTTCCTGGATCTCCTGCTGCTGCTCTCTCTCATGACAGTCGTCATATTGTTCATCACGGGAAAATTCAAGTGTGCGGGCTGGATTAGTATGGGCATGTATGCATTACAACTCCTGTTGCTAATAATCATTGGCGTTCAATTCGGTGAAGTTGACGATGCCATTCCAGCCATTGATTCTGCGCTGACATTTGCAGTTTTGGGGAATCAATTGCACTGGCAACTCACTGGCCTGGGTTGGTTCTTTGCATTGATAACCGTCGGGGCTGCACTATTTACTTCCTGGTATGCGTCCGGCGACTGGTCACAACAACAACGTGGCATACGCCTGTTTCATACAGCGCTCGCACTCAATGTATTGTCTATGCTGATATTACTATCGAGTGCCGAATTGTTGAGCCTGTTTATTGGCTGGGAACTGGTGAGTTGGGCGAGTTACCTGTTAATGACACAGCGGGGAGGTAAAGCCGCTGATGCGGCACTACGCTACATTATTTATGCAACCGCGGGTGCGATGGCGATTATGGCGGCCATGATGTTGGTGAGAAATCAGGCAGGCTCACTGGAATTCGAGGCAGTACGTGCCTACCTCTCTGTTGCACCTGTCGCCAAGCTTTGGGTCATCATGTTGTTGTTTGGTTCTGGTTTTATCATCAAAATGGCAATGGTGCCTTTTCATCTCTGGCAGGCAGAGGCGTATAGCAGAACACCCGGTCCGGCAGCGGCATTTTTGGGTGCCATTTCATCGCGCATGGGCCTGTTTGCGCTGGCGATACTCTTCATGAGCCTTATCGGTCCGATGAAGTTAATGGAAATGGCGATACCATATACTTTCTGGACTGCCAGAGATTTCTGGGCCTGGATAGCAGGCATTACTATCGTGGTACCGACTTTTATTGCTTTACGTCAAACGGATGCGCGCCTGTTACTGGCATGGCATGGAATAGGTCAGGGTGGATATATGCTGCTGGGTATGATGGTTGGCAGTTCACTGGGTGTGACCGGTGGATTGATGCATGTATTTAATCATGCCTCATATCAGGCCGCCTTGTTCCTGGCTGTGTCGGCTGTGGTTTATCGTACGGGTACATCCGATCTGGATCGGCTGGGTGGTCTGGTGACACGAATGCCGTTAGCCTTTGTGACGATGTTGCTGGGTATCATTGGCCTCGCAGGTTTACCACCCATGAATGGGTTCGTTTCAAAATGGATGATCTATAAATCCTTGATCGAGGCACAGATGCCATTACTGTTTCTGGCTTCTGTCATAGGTACTCTGGGTACTATACTCAGTGTTTACAAACTTATTCATAATACTTTTCTTGGTCAGTTACGTATGGAGCATGAGCAGGTACAGGAAGCGCCCTGGAGCATGACCTTACCCATGCTGATTCTGGGAATGATTGTTTTTATCACAGGCTATATGCCTGGGCTGGTACTGGATCTGGTAGCGCCGGCCATCAAGACATTGGGAATTCCAGCACTCGACTACCATCTGGGTGGAGTAATGACGACTTCCGGTGGTTTGAATATGCTCTGGGTCGTTAGTGTCATGATTGTTTCTATCGGTATTGGTACTGCCTTATTCTTCTTTGGTAATCGATCTAACAGGGTGCATCAACTGGATAATTTTGCCGGTGGACATTTTCTTTCTTCAGACATGCGCTATCACTACAGCCATGATTTCTATCCTGGTCTGATGCGCGTGATAGGCCCGTGGTATCGCGGTAGTATCCTCTGGCTTGAATCCGGACTGGTATCCTTATCCAGCTTCTCAGCATCAATCGCTCTGGGAATATACAACAGTGTCTATGTTTCCATGTATATGCTTATCGCCGTAGTGTTGGGATTGTTATGGATGGCATATTGAAAAATGAAATGTAAACGTAATCAGTTAACGAGCGTAAAAATATGATCGATTGGCGTGAACTATTAATTGAGCTGTTATTGATGCCTCTGGTGGCGTTTATCGTTGGGCTGGCGCTGGTATTGATGATGCGCAAAGTACGCGCGCGCATTGAACGTCGTATTGGGCCGCCTTTGTTACAACCATTATATGACATTGTTAAGCTTTACGGTAAAAAAACCCAGATCAGTCATGGTGTCTTGCATGATATGGGAGGCATTATGGTGGTAGGTGGTTACATCGCCGCCGAGGTATTTCTTCCGGTTCCTGGTATGCTGGGTCTGGCTGCTCAGGGTGACTTGATTACACTGGTGTATCTGATGATGGTGCCGTCTCTGGGGCTGGCACTGGGTGTGGGCCAATGTGCAAATCCGAATGGCTCTATTGGTATCTCCAGAGCATTAACATCAATGCTGGCCTATGATATTCCATTTGTCATCGTTATAGCCGGTGCCGCCATGGTATATGGTACTACCAACTTGCCGGAAATGATTGCGATACAACAGCAGGGTGGTATATCTGGCTGGGGTGTCAGTGTTATGCCTCTGTTGGCGATTGCAGGACTGGTCAGTACGCATGCCATGCTGGCCAAGGAACCCTTCGAGCTGTATGTCGCACCGGCAGAAATTGCTACCGGCCCTATGGTGGAGATGAGTGGTAAATATCTTGGCTCGCTATTTATTATGCAGTGCTTTCAGATTTATACAGCGGGGGTTTTGTACGTCACCCTGTTTTTGGGAGGTGGCGAGAACTGGTTGTTTTTCCTGGTCAAGCTTTTCCTGGTTGTCTTTATATCTTCATCCGTAACCGTTATTTTTCCACGTTACAAAACCGAAGATGCCATTCGCTGGTTATGGAAATGGCCGACGGGTATAGCACTAATGGGCCTGATTCTGGTGATGGCTAAATAAGGATTGATAGACATGAGCGAAGAAAAAAATATTTTAGAAACACCCGTTGCCGAGATCAGTGATAATGCTTGTGTTCCAAAAAGTCGCGGACCATTGCAACGTGTATTCGACAGTTTTACTGACTTTTGCCGTGCACGCTCTCTGTTTATCCTGCATTACTGTACAGGGTGTGGAGCTATAGAATTGCCACCAGCGATTACCTCACGTTTTGATATGGAGCGTCTTGGTATTCAACCCATGGTGACACCGCGTCAGGCTGATATCCTGCTAATCACCGGATACGTTTCCATCAAAACTCTGAAACGTATTATGCTGACTTATGAACAGATGCAAGGCCCCAAGTACGTTATCGGTATTTGCTCCTGTACCGTTAATGGAGGTATGTACTGGCAGAGTTACGCTACTGCAAAACAGTTAGATGAGTATATGCCGGTTGATCTTTATATTGCCGGTTGCATGCCTCGTCCCGAGGCCGTGATGGAAGGGCTGAAACAGCTTCGAATCAAGATAGAAAATGGCGAAGCCAATTCCTGGCAGGATTATTATAAACGCTATGACCATTATTTGGGTAACCAGCAAAAGCTGTTCGGCAAGGATTGGCATACACCTACTGATGTGGTTGCGGAAGCTCGACATTACCAGTTACTCAGTAGCGAAACACTGGGTGAACACACGGCGTTGCTGGAGAAATATTTACAACATCATAATGATCTGAAAATGAGTACCGCCACCCTTGAGATATCACATAGTGATATGGATGAGCAATAACATATGAATAGGAAACAATTGCATCCTGTCTGGCTGGAAAATGTCATCCATGAACTGGATGATGTACGTGTTGTGCAGAAAAGTGCGCGTCGTATTCGTGTGGATATCCAGGCTGATGCATTGCCGACATTACTGGAATTACTGAAGGGCAGGGCAGGCTATCTGCATCTTTCCAGTATCAGTTGTATTGACTGGCCTGATGCAGATGAATTTGAACTCGCTTATCATGTTTGGTCCTACGAAACCAAGGTGTTGATATCAGTACATACACGTATTTCGCAACACCCGGGCTTCTATATATCGATCTATGACCTGTTTACCCCGGCAGGTTTCTTTGAGCGGGATATCTACGAAATGTACGGATTGTTTTTCGAGGGTTCACCGCACATGGAGAAATTTATTCTGACCGAATGGAATGGTCCGCCGCCAATGCTCAAGTCCTTTGATACAGAGCAGTATGTTCGCGATACTTTTGATTTCAAGGATTATAATCCTGATTGGCTAAAGGAAGTGAAGGCAAACGGTGGAGGGATTGTCGAGTGAGACCGGAAAATTACAAGGCAGTCGAGCATCCGCCCAGTCATGAATATGAGCTTAACTTTGGCCCAAATCATCCCGGAATAGAAGGTAACTATGCGCTTAAGCTAAAATTATCCGGTGACACGGTAGTTGAGGCCAAAGCGGATGGTGGATATCTGCATCGTGGTTTTGAAAAACTGATGGAAGGGCGTTTATGGATGCAGAACATTGCCCTGGTGCCACGTATCTGTGTTCCGGATCCAGTGCCCATGGAAGTTGTCTACTCGCTGGGTGTCGAGGAATTGTGTGGACTTGAAGTACCACAAAGAGCACAGTGGCTACGCGTACTGCAATTGGAACTTTCGCGCATTGCCGCACATCTATTTACCTTTGGTGGCCATGCTGCTACGACCGGAATGTATAGCAATATGTTTTGGGGGATCGCTGATCGAGATCTGGTGCTGGATCTTTTCGAGGAGCTTTGTGGTGGCAGGGTTTATCATATGTATAACCTGCCGGGCGGCGTTCGTCGGGACATGCCGCCAGGTTTTCTGGAGCGCGTCAGCAGCTTGCTGGACTACCTTGAAAAACGTTTACCGGATTACGATAATCTGTTTTTCGCTAATGCCGTATTCGTCAATCGTGCGCGTGATGTCGGTGTGATCAATCAGGAGCAGGCTTTATCATGGGGTGTGACCGGACCCAATCTCAGGGCCTGTGGACTGGCTTTTGATTTGCGTCGTGATGATCCCTACCTGGTTTATGATCAGCTGGAATTTGATATTCCTATAGAATCGGCGGGTGATGCATTAGCGCGCGCGTTGGTCAGGCGCAAGGAGCTCATCGAGTCGATACGTATTCTTCGTCAGGTTATTGCGCGATTACCGACTATAACAGGGCCGATACGCAGCCCGCTGCCTAATCCGCTTGCCTGGAATGTGCCCGCCGGTGAGAGCTATGCCCGGGTCGAATCTTCCAAGGGTGAATTATGTTTCTATATCGTCTCAAATGGAGGTGATAAACCTTATCGCGTACATGTCCGTGGGCCTTCTTCCATGCATGCAGTACAGGTGCTGGAAAAACTTTGTGTGGGGTCGCGTATTGAAGATGTGGCACAAACCATGTTTTCCCTGGACGCCTGTCCTCCGGAGGTAGATCGCTGATGAGTGATATTAAATACGATAGCAAGGGTAGCTTTCTACGTCCATTTAAAGCGCTGGCCTATATGGGGAGAAAGCCTGTCACTGAACCCATGGGCGAACGTGCAGCTTCTGCTAATTATCGTGGCTTCCATCTAAATGATTGGGAGCAGTGTATCGGCTGTGGTACATGCCAGAAAATCTGTGACAACCAGGCCATTACAATGGTGCATATCGCGGAATTACCACGGGATGAGGAAAAAGGCATTCGCCCATACCGGCCGGCAATGGATTACGGACGTTGCTGCTGGTGCGGTTTATGTGTCGATTTGTGTCCGACCGGTTCACTGGCACTGTCACAGGAATATATTCATACCTGTACGCAGGAACAAATCGGCAGTTATTTTATCTTGCCGGATTCAAGTGGGATGCATAATCAGGCCTATGCCAAAGGCTGGGCAAAAAGTGACGACGCTGATCTGGTGGATTTGAAACGTCAGCCCATGGCAGAGTTATTACCCGAACAACGCACAAATTCATTTGCTGAAACTGTAAATGGTTATGACGCGCAGACCGCATTGCTGGAAGCTTCGCGGTGTATTCAATGCGGTATGTGTCATGATGCCTGTCCCACACACATGCATGCGCCGGAATATATTCGTGCCATCTGGTCTGGTGACATGGAAAAGGCAGTTGAAGAAATTTATCGGACCAACCCGCTGGCTCACGTTTGTGGTCGAGTTTGTACACATCGTTGCGAGTCTGCCTGTTCACTTGGTGTACGTGGGGCCCCCATTGCTATTCGTTGGCTCAAACGTTACGCCATGGATAGTCTGACACATACGCAAATCAAGCAAATCGCACATAAGCATAAGGTGTTCTCGAATAATGCCGGCAAAATAGCGATCATTGGTGCAGGGCCTGCAGGTTTAACGGCTGCCTATGATCTCGCTCTAAAAGGTCACGCGGTAACAATATTTGATGGTCTGCCCAAGCCAGGTGGCATGATGCGATATGGTATACCGGAATACCGTTTACCATATGATCGACTTGATGAAGATATCGATATTATTCATTCTATGGGTGTGGAAATTCAATGTAATACCTGGGTAGGTAAAGATATCAAGATGGAAAAACTACAGCAGGAATATGATGCAGTAGTAGTGGCAATAGGATTACATAAAGGAAGATCAACCCGTATTCCTGGTGCTGATCATGCGATGGTCGTGTCTGCTATCGATATTCTACGCAGCATTACATTGGGGGTAGATTTTGAAATACCAAAACGAGCCACCATCATAGGTGGAGGAAATGTCGCCATGGATGTCGCGCGTAGTTTGTTACGTTTACAAAAGCAACATTATGGTCAGGCTGATATTACCGTGACCACACTGGAATCGCGCGAACAGATGCAGGCCGCTACTGATGAAATATCTGAAGCACTGGAAGAGGGTGTGGTTATTCAGAATGGACGTGGCCCACGTAAATGTGTCATTGAGGAAAATGCATTAACAGGTCTGGAAACGGTTTGTTGTCTTTCAGTGTTTGATGACAATGGCCGTTTCCATCCCAGTTATGATGAAGGTGATGTCTGTATCTATAATGCAGATATGGTAATTGAAGCCATTGGTCAGGCGCCTGCATTGGAGTTTTTCGGTGAAGCATTAACAGAAACACTTGAATGGGGGAACGGCCGGCTACAGGTAGATACCGATGGTAGAACATCTGAACCCTGGTTATGGGCGGCAGGAGATGCAGTTGAGGGCCCGGATGTCGTTCATGCTATTGCAGGTGGACACAGAGTTTCCAGTAGTATTCATCAATTCCTGCATGAGCGGATAAAGGAGACAGCATGAACGATACCCATAAGGCTGAAGGGCATAGTGGCTATGAACGTCTACAGCAAACTAAAAGTATTGAAGAGATTTTGCAGACGGCTATGTCCTTTGAGAAAAGCGCACAGGAGTTTTACAGTGCACTGGTCAATAAGGTCAGTAAACCTATACGTGCGTTGGTGCAGGAGTTAGCGGAAGAGGAAGCATTGCATTATCAAATGTTCAAAGAATTACATGATAACCCTATTGTTCATGATCTGGTAAAGAAACGTATAGACACACCAGAGAGTGATCACCGATTTTCAGATTACATACAACTACCGGATCTGGGTGAAGCGCCGGATGATCAGAGTATATTGCAATACGCTTTGGGACGTGAACAGGCTGCTATGGAACAATACAGTGCGCTGGCGGAAGATGTACCTGAAGGTCCATTGCAGGACGTGTTTCGTTTTCTGTCACTGGAAGAACTGGAGCACAAAAAAGAACTGGAAAAGCGCTACTATGAAATAGTTCACTCTGGTGGGGTTTGAATACTATCATTGTTACAGGTCATTGTGACGCATTGCCCGGTGAATGATAGGGTGTGTATTGGTCTTTTAATAATCAGGATAAATCTACAGTATGAAAGGCACTTGTTACAGTATTGAAGTACGGCCCAGAATACCCGAACAACTCGTACGTCTGAAAGATCTTGCCAATGATCTGTATTACAGCTGGTCGACCCAGGTTCGCGGTCTTTTTTATACCCTGCATCCTGAATTATGGATGACCTGTATACATAGTCCGAAATTGTTTCTGCGCCGTGTCTCACAACACAGGCTTGAAATAGCAGCGACTGATCCCACTTTTCTGAAAAGTTATCATCTTGTGCTGGCAGATTATGATAATTATCTTAATGAGCCGGCATATATAAAGGAAAAAAAATTACTTGATCCAGAGTCAGATCTGATTGCCTATTTTTCCATGGAATTCGGTTTCCATGAAAGTGTTCCCATTTATTCGGGTGGTCTTGGTATTCTGGCAGGAGACCACTGTAAAGCTGCGAGTGATTTAGCTTTACCTTTGGTAGCTGTAGGCATGCTTTACAGGCAGGGCTACTTTACTCAAACTATCGATGCTTATGGAAATCAACAGGCTGAATTTACCGATACTGATTTCAATAGTCTTCCCATTTCACCCGCTATAGATGCTAAAGGAAATGAGATTACTATATGTATCGATGAAATGACAGATCCTATCTGTTTGCGTGTATGGGAGGCCAAGGCTGGCAGGATTCGTTTAATACTACTGGATGCAGACGTACCGGAAAATAGCGCAAGTAATCGTACCATTACCTATCAGCTCTATGGCGGAGATAACAGTATGCGTATTCTCCAGGAAATAGTTCTGGGGATTGGCGGAGTACGGGCATTGCGCGCGCTCGGTTTATTGCCCACCGCCTGGCATATCAATGAAGGTCATGGAGCGTTCCAGATCATCGAACGTTGCCGTGAAATGACGACAGAAAAATTTACATTTGATGCAGCGCTGGAATCAGTTGCTGCTTCAACGGTATTTACCACGCACACGCCGGTGCAAGCCGGACATGATATCTTTACGAGCGAACTTATAACTTCAAACCTGAGTAAAATAGCCAGTGCTTTAGGTCTTGGTATTGATGAATTTCTTAACCTGGGATCCAGTCCGGCTTCTCAGGGTGGGTTCAATATGACCGCACTCGCCCTTAGGGGGTCACGTTTTCATAATGCTGTTAGTAAGATACATGGGAATGTTGCGTCTGATATGGAGTCTTATATCTGGCCACAAATAAACACACAGGAAAATCCAATTGGTTATGTAACCAATGGCGTTCATCTTTACAGCTTCCTTGCTCCTGAATGGAGGAATCAGTTCGATATGGAATTCGGGCACGAATGGAGGAATCAGTTGCTGAATAAAAAGTACTGGGAGTGTATTGATACCATACCAGACTATACGTACTGGAGTATTCGGCAAACACTGAAATCACAATTATTCAAGGATGCATCTAAAAGAGTATCGATGCAATTTCAACGTAATGGTAGTAGTCCTATCGATCTTGAACGTACGATCAGTTCTCTTAATCCGGCCAACACCAATACTATGGTAATCGGGTTTGCGCGCCGCTTCGCTACCTACAAACGAGCGACGCTTATTTTCAGAGACACAGAACGTCTCACAAGGCTGGTTAATGATCCTGAAAAGCCCGTTATATTTATTTTTGCCGGCAAGGCGCACCCCAAAGATATACCAGGGCAGCAATTAATCAGTACTATTTTCAAGCTCTCTCAGTCAAAAGAATTTCAGGGGAAAATTATATTACTGGAGGGTTATAACATGGCCATGGCTCGCCGGCTGGTGGCTGGTGTCGATGTCTGGCTGAATACGCCGGAGTACCCACTGGAGGCGAGTGGTACTTCTGGCCAAAAGGCCGGTTTGAATGGTGTTGTCAATCTCAGTGTCCTCGATGGTTGGTGGGGTGAAGCTTATGATGGCAAAAATGGCTGGTCGATCAGTCCGCATCCGACCAGTCATACAGAGGAGAGAGACAGGATTGAATCACAAACGATTCTTGATGTCCTGGAACACCATGTAATCCCAACCTATTTCAGGAAGGACGGTATGGGATATTCGACTGACTGGGTAAAAATATCCAAGGCATCCATGAAAACTATATTGCCTAAATACAATTCACAAAGAATGGTAATGGACTATGTTAAAAAATATTACATACCGGCTATACAGCAAGGTAAAAAAATTGCTGAATCCGGGTACCAGCCCGCCATAGAACTGGCCGCCTGGAAACGTAAAATTCATCGTTGCTGGACGCAGGTTAAAGCCCGAAGAATTGATGAGCCGAAAATTGAAATTGAAACAGGAGATACAATCAATATACTGGTAGGCATTGATCCTGGTGAGCTGACAGCAAACGATATTATTGTTGAGTGCCTTATAGGACGAGCTTCAACTCGTGGTGAATTGGTCGTTGAAGATGCTATGCAGCTAATTCCCGAAGAATCTACCGGGTCAGGCGAAATTATATTCAGGCTTGATCTGATGCCAAATCTGGCTGGCCTGCAATACTACAAATTAAGAGTTTATCCTTATCATACAATGCTGACTCACCGGTTTGAGATGGGATATATGGTATGGATATGATAACAACGGTAGATAGATAAAACTTTCAATGAGATAAAATCGATATAGCAAAAATGAGTATACCAGACAATACAGCTTTCACCGAAGATTTGTTATCTGAAGATCGTGCACAGATTATCAAGCACATCAATCTTCAGCTGGCAGCACTGGATCAACCCGGCTATGAGGGTAATGAAGATGATGATTATCTGGGTATTGCCGGCGACCTGTTGCGTAATTACAGACAGCAGAAAAAGTTGCTAAAAGATTATCGTTGTCCTGCCGATCAGCGTATTCAGGAGTTTCTGAATAATTATTTTGAACGTCATGGTTTAAAAAAAAGTGCAGTTTTACCCGGTAATACTTTCGTACTCGACAAACCACATCTGGCCAGAGAGTTATCATTACCTCCAGGTAGTCATTATTTTGCTTCCAGGTACGTTAAGTCATACCGATTGCTCCAGGGTATATTGAATAATCCAGATAAGGACCGCCGTACCACCCAGGGTGTCTTTCATATCGTTGAAGGAGGGCTGCCTATACCGGATGGTAAAAAGGCTGTTCCGGTTAATGTATTTCAAGCTTTATTCAATCATGCGATGAACCCGTCGGATGAACTCATGTGTCTGCCGTTTACCAGCACACAGGAGAAACAAGCCCGGTTATGGGTCACGTTACTGATGCGACCCATAGTGTCCCCTGGAGTAGCGGATTATTCTGCTGAAAAGCGCATGGAGGTACGCTTTTTTGCCCCTGGCAGCCTGGTATCAAACCTGGATTTCGTAGAACGTATATTCGGTAATGCAGGCGATCCCTGTTTACCTGAAAATGATGCAGGTCTGGATATTCATGCATGGACAGGCCATACCGGTTGTATTGTACTGGCACCACAACTGGTCAATTGTCGCGCCAGAGATCTTGGATTGCCGCATTATGATGATGCCACTGAACGTCAACGTAATGATGGTATATTTTGGAAGAAAGAAGACGACTTGTATAATAATGGCGAGGCTTTCAAAATAGTTTGCAGAGATATGGATGGCGTCATAGTCACTATTATTGCCGATAACTATTTTGGTTATAGTAAAAAAGAAGTAAAGTCTCAGATCAGCTATTCTGCTAATCTACTTGGTGGATGTGAGGAAGAACATTCAGGTGGTGCGATTGCCTATCCATGTCATAACCTGGGTGATGTGTTTGTACCCGATGGCCGTATTCAAATGGACGGGCACAATTTCAGTCAAATGGTGAAATCCTATAGTCGTTTCATCGACATCAAGGATGCAGGTTATGGTATTGACAAGCAGTATCCGGACATTTTTTATATACCTGAAGATGCACGTATAGATTTGCTCGGTCAGTCTATTTCATGGATGAAAGATGGCGTTTATTCTCGACTCAAGCTACTTGCCAGTCATACCTATATTTATCCCTGTGGCTATAAGGTCAGAATGGAAAAGCACCCTCGTTCTCCGACATGGCGTTTGATTGGTACAGAAGCTGAGGGTACTTTCTGTCATAAGCCTTGTACAGTATCAGGTGGTGGTAAATCCGAGATTTCCAAATCGATATCCAGCTCTTTGATATCTGGACCCTTATATGTTGAAGACATCAGTCATGACCTGGATCTTGTCAATGAAATATTCTACAAAGATTATTCTGAACGATTCAGAAGTGGCATAAAATCGAAAAAAAGTCGACCTTTTCTCAGCGAAGAACGTTCACTGGGTTCCAGTATCAGGCTACTGACACCCTCAGAAACAGAGTATACCGACGAATATAATCAGTGGCTGAAAATGATTCCACAGCATATTCGTGCGCTGGCATTTATTATTAAACGTTTTTATCGTCCGGAATGGGGATTGGGATGGCGTGAATATTTTACAGTTGATGTTGTTAATGGTTACCCGGGGCACGAACTTAAATTTGAAGATAGAAAGCTGGTGGCGACTTATCTCAGGGTGGGTGAAGAGCATAATGGTTCCTGGCGCATCTATAAACTAAGGCAGGATTTTGTTGCTGCAGATAAAGTTCAGATAGAGGATGACATCACAGTATCCACTACCGTCTCAACCAGTCGGCTTGATTACCTTAATAAAGATTATAGTCATCCTAGCATCAAATTTGCACAGAATTGTGAACAAAAACTTTTTCAACGACCGGATGATGCAATCCACAGGGGGCTGGATATACAAGCCGAACTTGACCTTGCTGGAGAGGATAACTTTATATCCAACTTTGAGCCCCTGGATAGAAACACTGCAATTGAGTTGATCGAGGATGCTATTGGATTTAGTCAGTATAGTACGCCTATGCGGAAATTGATCCAGCAAGCGTCACAGTCTGAAAATGATGCATTCTTTGTTTCTTCTGCACACCCACGTCTAGTTGATGGCAAACCAAGTCCGAATGTTCGTTACCTGCAAAATAGACCTGACTTGATAAATGCACGCGAAAAATATATTGCCGAAACAGGTACGCGCTTGTTCCGTCGTGTACCCATTGATAGACCGGTTTATTTCCCGGTCAACGCCGTACTTCCAGGTAGACGCAATAATGCGGGTGACACAGCGAAGAACATCCGACCACTGGCGGTATATAACCCGATACATTATCAGCAACTACCAGAATTGTTTATGGATTACATTAGCAGTCTAACCGGAAAATCACCGTCTACTACAGGCGCTGGGTCAGAAGGTGCTCTGACGAAAGGTCCATTTAATTCCTTAAGTCCAACTGCCGACCTTAATAATGCGTTGATATCCTATATCTTATGCGGGTATGACGGTTTCAGTTCTGCCGCGGGTTATATTGGGTCTAACTACCAGGTTGCGCATGATATCAGCCTGCTGATTCCGGAAATCTGGTGCAGGATCCCTGTCAAACAACGCGATGCAAAATATATGATTAAACAAGGGTATCTGGAGAAATTGGAAAACTTTACCTTTGAAGGAAAGACAATATTAGCCAGTCGTCTCGGTTACCGAATCAATACTCAATTTGTTCATGCATATCTGGGTAAGATATTTGATAACCCGAATGTAGTTTTTGATGATGCGTTACTAAAACCAGAGCTTCAGGATATGGATGCCTATATAGATGGTATCTGCAATATAGTAGAAGCTCAGCAACGTGTCGCACTCGGCTACATTAAAGATAAATCTATAGAGAATGCATGCCCGCCGTTGAAAGCCTTGTTGTATATCATGGCTGAGGGTCAATATGAGGGAATGGATGTAGATCACCCTGATATTCGCAGGATGTTTACAGTCGATTATTTATTAAACAGTGACTGGTATCAGCAACGCCTGGTTTTAGAGCAGCAACGTAATATCAAACTTTGGCAACAGCATGCCTGCTATATAAAAAGTGTACTGGATAGTGGACGCATTGCGGATGAAACAGAGCAAAAACAAATACTGAGATTACTTCAGGATGTTGAAAACAAACTCGATGAACTATTCAGTCCAGAATATCTTGATTCTTTGGTAGGAAGCATAGGAGCGGATGGGATTGACCATGAATCGTGTGAATTGGTCAGTGAAATCCGGGGAGTGTGTTGATTGCCTGTCAGGCGAACAGTTTATTCTTTTCCACTGCCACACCCTCTGGTTTTGCAGAGTTTTACAAGTATTGCGAGCAGTAAAATAAAACTGATTAAACCACTGATAGTAAGGCTGTCAAATGACATGGCATGACTCCTTGAGTCTTGGTCAAACACCTGTTGAGTAACAGTGGGTAATATAAACAATGATTATGTCGAGTTTATTACCATTCTGTTTGAATATGATGTGCAGATTTTATGCCATAAGAGGGTGAACAGAAAAATCAATACCTTAGCAATATATAATTAATTATTTACCAGATTAACGGTCTTATATCGGGGCATCATGCTTCATACGTGTGCAAGTGCAGTATATTTTGTGTGCTATCAGCCATTGCCATAGTGTGCATAAAAACAGGTAAGCAAATACATGAAACATGATAGAGAGGCAGGTATGAATGCAAGTATGGTAATGGATCCTAATCCCTCTGTGCTGCTTAAGGACGAAAAAATATCCATTGGAGTCAAATTGATCATGGAACATCGTTACAGGAATATTCCCGTTGTTGATGACAAGGGATGTTACCTGGGTATGTTTGGTGTCAATTGCTTGCTTCGTCTCGTATTACCCAGAGCAGTGGTTGTTGATGGTGGTTTGACTACAGTACCCTTCGTTTCTGATACCTTACGCGATCTACGCTATCGTCTCAAATCAGTAGAAGAAGAGGCGGTTACCTATTGCATGACTGAGAAAGAAGTCACTCCTGTGGCACCTGACACACCTCTGGTTGAAACCCTGCTTGTCTTATACAAAACACGATCCAGTGTACCTGTGGTCGATCCGGACAGTGGTCGTCTGGTCGGTATGATTTCCTACTGGGATGTAGGCGAAAAGATTCTTGAGCAGGATATCTAATGCCCTGTCCTTGTGACAATGACGGATTCTGCGTCCCTGTGGTGTTTCGCAGCTTCGTTCCAGTGCTCGACAAGGAAATAGCCATTGCTGCCTGCGGCGCGACGCCTGAAGCCCCTACTGTTGGTGCCGTGACTGAACTCGCCATTATCACAAGGAGAGAGCACTAGATGCAACATGATGTCAATACAGTGGTGATATTTGGCTGGGATCCCATGTGGTTCGCAGGTGCGCTGTTTGTATTAACCTATCTGGTCATCATGAGTGAACGAATCAATCGTGCTATTGCAGCCTTATTATCGGCGAGCCTGATGATAATCGGAGGTGTGCTAACACAAGAAGCAGCCATGCGGGGTGTAGACTTTAACACCCTGGGCCTGTTAACCGGGATGATGGTGATTGTAGCGATTACACGGCGTACAGGTATTTTTCAATTTCTTGCTGTTTGGTCCGCGAAGCGCGTCAAAGCGGATCCCTGGGGTATTTTGGTCATGCTGGTACTGGTTACTGCCATATTGTCTGCCATGCTGGACAATGTAACGACCGTTTTGCTAATAGCCCCGGTGACATTGCTTATATCAGAAGCGCTCAAACTCAGTCCTTACCCTTTTCTGTTTTCCGAAATATTCGCCTCCAATATTGGAGGTGCTGCGACTCTCATTGGAGACCCGCCCAATATCATGATTGGTTCTGCTGTTGGTCTGGGTTTTAATGATTTCCTGATTAATCTCGGTCCGGCCGTTATCATGGTTTTACTGGTAATGATAATACCTTTTTATCTTGTTTGGGGACGCTCGATGCATGCTCACCAGGAAGATCGTCAGCGCGTCCTGAATTATAATGAATGGGAAGCACTGACTGATCCACGATTGTTGAAGCAATCCATGGCTGTTCTGGGTCTGGTGCTGGCTGGATTTGTTATGGCCCATCATCTTGACCTTGAACCTGCTACTATTGCTATGACAGGTGCAGCCTTGTTATTGCTGCTGGATAATTATCCGGGTAAATCAGATGAGCAAAGTCGTTCGGTTCACGCCTCTTTTTCTGAAGTGGAATGGGTAACCATCTTTTTCTTTCTGGGCTTATTTATCATCGTACATGCGGTTGAGAGCACAGGTCTATTGACCATGCTGGCAAACCATGTCCTTAACTGGACAGGAGGTGACTTAGTCACCACTTCGATGGCCATTTTATGGGGTTCTGCAATAGCCTCATCTCTGGTAGATAATATACCTTTTGTCGCTGCGACAATTCCACTGATTAAATCCATGGCTGCGTCATTCGGTGGGCAGGAAGGCTTGATGCCTTTATGGTGGTCACTTGCGCTGGGCTCCTGTTTCGGCGGTAATGGTTCGCTGATTGGAGCCAGTGCAAATGTAATAGTGGCAGGTTTTGCCGAACGCTCAGGGCATCCGATCAGTTTCTTGCGTTTTATGCTAGCTGCATTTCCGCTCATGCTGCTCAGCATTATGATCAGTAGTGTGTATATTTATTGGCGTTATCTTTAACGGAGACAGAAAATAAGAGTACAGGTACGACTCATCCTGTCATCAATCATTCACAGGCAATGGGCATCATTATATTTAATGCACTGTTTCTGTGCTAAGCAGTTAATACTGATAGCACGTAAATTTTAGAAAACAGATATTTATTAGGTATTTAGATATCCCTGTTTATGAATACTCGTTCGGTATGATTCTTGAAAGAAAAATACTATATAACAACGAATGATCAGGTTTAATTTTATGGGATAAGTATCTGAATGACTTGTATATAACTTTAAGAGGTTAAAAAGAGATGTCTACTTACGTTGATTCAGGCCGTTATGTATTTTCATTTAAAGATGGAGATGGACATAATAAACAATTATTAGGAGGAAAGGGTGCCAACCTTTGCGAAATGACGCAAATTGGTATCAATGTTCCACCTGGCTTTGTCATCAGTACCGAGGCATGCCTTGCTTTTCTTGATAGTAGTGACAATGCTTTGCCGCCAGGGGTAATGGATGAAGTAAAAAATCAGGTTAAACTACTGGAGCAAGCGAGTGGTAAGGGATTTGGAGATGCGGAAAACCCACTTCTTGTCTCAGTGCGTTCCGGCTCTGCCATGTCTATGCCGGGTATGATGGATACCATTTTGAATCTGGGTTTGAATAAAAATACCTTGCCGGGACTTATTGCGCAAACGGGCAATGAACGTTTTGCTTACGATGCCTATCGACGTTTCATACAGCTGTTTGGCAAAGTTGCTCTGGGTATAGCTGATGAAGAATTTGATCAACCCTTTGATGACATAAAACGTAGGGAAGGTGTCAAGGCGGATGTCGGCTTGACCGCAGAACATCTGCAGGAAATCAGTGAAATCTTTCTGGATGTAGTAAAGAAAACAACAGGCCGTCCATTCCCGGAAGATGTATATGAACAACTCGAAATTTCCATCAAGGCAGTGTTTAACTCCTGGAAAGGCAAACGTGCTGTCGACTATCGTCGTGAATTCAATATAACGCCGGACATGGCAAATGGCACGGCAGTCAATGTAGTGACGATGGTATTTGGAAACATGGGCTCGGACAGTGCAACCGGTGTCGGATTTACCCGCAACCCGGGGACCGGCGAAAATATCATGTTCGGAGAATATCTGGTGAATGCCCAGGGTGAGGATGTGGTGGCAGGTATTCGCACACCAAAACCGGTACTGGAACTGGAAAACGAAATGCCAGAAATGTTTCAGCAACTGCTGGATTTGCGTAACCGGCTTGAAAGTCACTATAAGGAAGTACAGGATTTCGAATATACGATTGAAAAAGGTGTGTTGTACTGCTTACAAACCCGTAATGGCAAGATGAATGCACAATCCCTGGTGCGTACTTCAGTAGAAATGGTGAATGAAGGATTGATGACACGCGAGCAAGCGCTGTTACGTGTTGATCCGGAAGTGCTGGAGCAGCTACTCCATCCCAGTCTTGACCCTGACTATAATGCATCATCTGTTGCACAAGGCTTGCCGGCATCACCCGGTGCTGCATCCGGTAAAGTGATGTTTGATGCAGATCGTGCTGAACTGTTCGGTCGTATGGGTGAGCATGTTATTCTGGTGCGAGAAGAAACCAAACCTGAAGACATACATGGATTTTTCGCATCAGAAGGGATTCTGACAAGCCGGGGAGGCAAGACCTCGCACGCCGCCGTAGTGGCGCGTGGCATGGGTAAACCCTGCGTTGCAGGTGCGGAAGGTATTGAGGTGGATACACGCAAACGTCAGGCTCGAGTTGGTGATATTTTATTACACGAAGGTGATATCATCACAATTGATGGTGGCACCGGAAAAGTATATCTTGGCGTTATCCCAACTGTCACACCTGAGTTTTCACAGGAATTAAAAACCCTGTTGCATTGGGCTGATGAGTTTGCGCGGCTAAAAGTTATGACCAACGTCGATACGCCGGAAGCGGCAGCACGTGCCATCGAATATGGTGCTATGGGAATCGGACTCTGTCGCACTGAACGAATGTTTAACGCACAAGAACGCTTACCGATCGTTGTTGATATGATATTGGCAGGCACTCCGGAAGCACGGCAGGAAGCGCTTGATCGGTTGCTGCCTATTCAACGCTCTGATTTCAAATCCTTATTTCAGGCGATGGCACCGAATCCGGTTACTATTCGTTTACTCGACCCGCCTATTCATGAATTTTTGCCCAGTGAACGTCAATTAGAGACTGAGCTTGAGCGCTTGAAACAATTACGAAATACCGTAGAAGGTGTCGGGGATTTGATGGGTGCTTTATCATTATTGCCTGGAGGAACTTCAAAATTTAATAGTCCGCCAATGCCGTTTGATGAAAATGGTGTCGAGTTAATCGACGCAGCGATCGCTAAAAAAGAATTGATGCTGCTGAAAGTGAGGGAGTTATTTGAAGTTAACCCTATGCTGGGGCATCGAGGCGTGCGATTGGGGATTACCTATCCTGAAATTTATGCCATGCAGATTCGTGCGGTGCTGGAAGCAGCGGCAGAATGTACCAAGCAAGGGCTTACTATCCATCCTGAAATTATGGTGCCGCAGGTATGCACAGCACAGGAATTAGTGAGAGTCAGAGAAGTGGTGCTTGCAACGCAACATGCTGTCGAACAGGAGCACGGGATTAGTCTGGACTATGAATTCGGCACGATGATTGAAGTGGTACGTGCATGTATGCGAGCTGCTGATCTTGCTGAAATTGCAGAATTCTTTTCTTTCGGCACCAATGACCTTACTCAATCCACCTTTTCATTTTCTCGTGAAGATGCGGAAAACAAGTTTTTACCTTTTTATAATGAAAATAAGATATTGCAAGATAATCCATTTGAAGTACTTGATTTCAAGGGTGTGGGTGAATTAATGCATCTGGCGATTGAATGGGGACGCAATACCAGGCCGGATCTTAAGGTGGGTATTTGCGGCGAGCAAGGAGGGCATCCAGCATCCATTCAATTTTGTCATGACGCGAACCTGACTTACGTTTCCTGCTCGCCACCGCGTGTTCCGATAGCACGATTGGCTGCCGGTCAGGCTGCGCTGAAATCAGCTAGCTAGTTTTCAGTGTTGAACAAGGTTGCACAATCGGTTTAATTATCCGTTTTAATCAATCAAGATAGCATAGTACATCTTGATTGATTGTTGTGCAGTGGCACTTATACGGTGCAAATTAATGATTGGCTCAATTGCTGAAGGAGTGCGATTTTTGTCATTAAGTAATTTAAAACAAGGCTTTATAAAATATTCAGATAATTGGCATGTAAATTGATGTAATTAAAATGTCATATCTGTATGACACGATAGTGTAAACACTATCTGAATTGTAATTTGCATACTCAAAGAGGCTGATTATGGCGACGATTACCGGTGTCCCGAGACGCCCGGTTATATTAGTGATACTCGACGGCTTTGGCGTCAATCCCTCCAAGCAAAATAATGCTGTCTTTGAAGCACCCACACCCAAACTCGATGAATATTTTGCACATTATCCGCATACACTACTGAATGCATCTGGTCAGGCGGTGGGCTTGCCGGATGGACAAATGGGAAATTCAGAAGTAGGGCATTTATCACTGGGAGCCGGAGCGATTATCCGACAGGATATTGTGAAAATTAATGATGCTATTAGTTCAGAGGAATTTTTCAAGAATCCTGCACTTAATAATGCCATTGATACAGCAAAAAAAGCCAATCGCCCTCTACATTTGATCGGCCTGGTTTCTGATGGAGGCGTGCATAGTCATACTGAACATTTGTATGCCTTGCTGGATGCCTGCAAGCGTAAATCAGTCAAGCCATTATTACACATGATTACTGATGGCAGAGATACCGCACCCACTTACGCATTAAAAGCATTACCCGAACTGGAAGCGAAGCTGTCAGCCGCAGGAGGTTCGATTGCCAGTATTATCGGGCGTTATTATGCCATGGACAGGGATAACCGCTGGGAGCGCACCGAGTTAGCCTGGCGTGCGTTAATACTCGGCAAAGGTCAGTCTGCCTTAACGGCAGAAACGGCCATCAAGGCAGCCTATGCAGCAGGCGACACGGATGAATTTATCCGGCCCATTATACTGCCTGCTTTCCAGTCAATGAAACAGGGCGATCAGGTCATCAGTTTTAATTTCAGAAAAGATCGTCCCCGACAAATTGTGGCGGCATTGGGTAAATCAGAATTTTTTGGTTTTGATCGAGGCGATGCCCCGATTCCGGACGTTACCTGTATGATGCCATACAACAGAGCGGATCAATTACCTTACTTATTTGAATCAGAAAGACCGGGTACAACCCTCGGGCAAGTCGTCAGCAGCCTCGGGCTGGCTCAGTTTCATTGTGCTGAAACTGAAAAATATGCACATGTAACGTATTTTTTTAACGGCGGCCGGGCTGAAGCTTATAGTGGGGAAACGCAATTACTGATTCCTTCGCCAAATGTGGCTACCTATGATCTCAAGCCGCAGATGAGCGCCCATGAAGTTGCCAATGCGGTCATCTTCGCCATGAGTCGTGGTCGTTACGGCTTCATCGTCGTTAACTTTGCCAATGGAGACATGGTCGGACATACTGCTAAACGCCATGCTGTTTTAAGTGCCGTAAAAACACTGGATACAGAAGTAGGGCGTGTGCTCAAGGCCGCTGAAATAGTCGGCTACTCGGTATTACTGACTGCAGATCATGGTAATTGTGAAGAGATGGTGGACCCGTTAACAGGTGAACCCCAAACCCAGCATACGACTTACCCCGTGCCGTGTATGATTATGGACGAAATGAACTGGAAGTTGTCATGTAGTGGAGGTTTGTCCAATGTGGCACCCACCGTACTTGAATTAATGGGGATTAAAAAACCACAAGCCATGGAATCCAGCTCACTATTATTAAAATCATTCAAGCGCGAACCGATAAAGCGGGAGTCTATGACCTTGCAAGGAGTCGCATAAGAGAGATCCCAGTCATTTACCCTTCTATCAGGACGCATGTATCCAGTCGGGAAGACTATAGACCTGATAAATATTGCATATAGAAAATTACGATAATATTTTCAATTCTTGGTGTTATTAACTATGATATATTCATTATCAATATGACTTTTAAAGCTATTGAGTCAATCTTTATTCATTAAATTTACAGAAACCCGTTTGTAACCGCTTGTGTATACCTGCAATTGTGTGGGGTAATATCTATCGTAAAAAGATAACAATGCCTTCCAGTGGACGCTATCGCGCCTGCTCCGCTGAAGGCAGGCGTTAAAAAAATATCATTTCCGTCACATTGGATAAGCCATGTGCTAAATCAGAAAATATTTTATCCAGGTAATTTAATAATGAAACCCAAGTCACCTTTCACACAGCCTTATGAAGAACTACCAGATGAGCTCCCCATTTATCCTTTAGAAAATGCATTATTACCTGGTGGGGAACTCCCGTTAGAACTCTCTGAGCCAAATGATCTGGCAATGTTCCTCAATGCTCTAAAAACAGATCAGCTGCTCGGCATGGTGCAGCCTCAGGACAACCAGCAACAAAGTAGTCTTTATAAGACAGGATGTGCCGGGAGAATCAGACAATATCGGGAGAGAAAAGACGGCAGATTGAATATCATGCTGACGGGCATATGCAGATACAAGATAGTAGAGGAACTGCCTCTGAAGAATGGTTATAGAATCGCCAGGGTCGACTGGAGTATTTATAAAAATGATTATGAGACAGAAGAAGTCGACACGCTGGTAGTTAATAATTTCAAAGCAGCATTACGTAAATATTTCGACCGGCACAGTATGCAGGTGGATTGGAAAGTCCTGGACAAACTGCAGATCGAAGAAGTAGCTAATAACCTTGTTTTAGTGATGAACCTGAACATCGAAAGCAAACAGCGACTACTTGAGTCATCCACTGTTAGAGAACGATTGGCGTTATTTTCAGATCTGCTTGAACAAAAAGCAGATCCAATACGGGCATCGACAGCTGAAAGTAAACTTGTGAATTAACATTTTTTTACAAATAACGACTAAGCCCCCTTTATTACGCAGGTTATAAACAATATCAGCATGGCAATTTCGGATATTAATGTGATGAACAGAATAATGACAGTCTAATACCTAACAAATCAGTCAACCCGAATGCTTCGCGACCGTTGGCTAAACCGTTATGTGCTAAAAAATTAGATGAAGCATCTGAATCAAATTTGAAATATGTGGCAAGAGTTGATAGAAATAAGGTTACCCGTAAGCTTCTTACCAGGCTAGCGGGTTAGATGGTAACACCACCGCCGAATCGCGAGTGGTCCCGGTCAAGATGTACAAACAGGGAAGGAAGAATCTGACATGATCAGAGTGTACTCCAAACGATTACTGCTGCCGTTTGTCGGCGTAGTCCAGGTCGCCGAACTGGGCTGGGCGCGGGCCCTGAGCCTGGACGGGAAGAACTGGGCAATACGCTATGCGCAGGACGAAAACAAGCAAACGCAGACTGAGCCATTCAACTACGATCCGAGAGTGAACCTCACCATGATAGTGACTATAGAAGGGGATCAGCTGAAGACCCGCGTCATCCGTCCCTCTCAGGAACTTGAACGCATTCACTCAGACAGCCAGCGAATTTTCAAGGCGATCAGTACCGTCAGTGTACCTTTCGAGGCGGCGGATCGTTATGAATATTGGCTGCTGGACGGCAGCGACGAAAGTCCACTCGCACTGCTGCATTCCTGCGTCGATTTGGAAGAGATGAAACGGCCTGTCCCGCCACCAGAGTGGCATCCTATTCCGGCAGCGCAACTCGCAGTGCCGGATCCTGATTCCGTGGTACAGGCGACCTACCAGCCGCCGGTCAACCACCGCCTGCAGCAGTTAGTCGAAAACCGCGCCGGCAGAAAGCCGCGAGCCGCCTGGTTCGAACGCCTGGAGCCGACGACAGACGACTTTCCCCCCTGTCTGATCAGAGATGAGTGGGAGGACCCGGAATGTCAGCGGCTTTGTGATCTCTATCTGAAGCGGCTCGCGCCACGGCTGTTGATGATGGATGGCCTGCCTCTCATGGTCAGGCAACGTCTGGAGCAGGCTGCATGTGATTACGTTTTCGATATAGAAAAATTTTATCCCCTGTATCCCGAAGTGATCGACAACGGTCTGTTAAACAGCGCTCGGGTCGAGGCCCGCCTGCGGCGCGCCAACGAAGCGTGATCAGATTTTTTTTCAGGATGCTCAAGACGCAGAGACAGAATTGATCTCATCAAAACTCGATTTTCCTCGCGTCTTTTAAACCATAGATTCTTGAATATAGTGTCTATCTTTTGATCAATTGATACATCAAATATGGTGTATTTACAGCGAAAATAATCACCAAAACGATCACGTAAGTGTTTGTTTTTAAAGGAAGTTAAAAATCCACTTTCAACTATTATTTATGTGCGCTATATGTTGTAAGGTATAGGTTTATGAGTAAATTATCAGTTCTTTTTGTTTGCATGGGCAATATCTGAAGCGGGGTTGGCTATAGTCTCGGACAAGCCGCTCTCTGTATTAACCAGGAATAATACGGTGTCCGTGTACCATGCGTGTCCATCTCTGCCTCTGATGACGTTGTTGCAATCGCAATTTTCATGATTCCCTCCCTACAGCGTTAGTGCGCCAACTGAAAAAGTGAGATGGTCGCTATGCCTGCCAACACTAGAATAAGCTGCATTATCGCAGGCCTTAAACCTACTTGACGATGTAAGCCTGGCACCAGGTCCGCGATCGCAATATAGATAAAGCTGGCAGCAGAAAGCGCCAGGATGAATGGCACTGCCTCTTGGACTGTGCCAAGGAAAAAATATGCAATCACTGCAGCAGGCAAGGTTGTCAATGATGACAGTGTGTTAAGGGCCAAGGCCCGTGTCCGTGAATAGCCATTCTCGAGCAGGATGGCAAAATCGCCGACCTCCTGCGGGATTTCATGGGCAATCACAGCCAATGAGGCTGCTATCCCCAATGGTACAGAGGTAATAAAGGCCGCCGCGATCACGAAGCCGTCAACGAAATTGTGGAAGGCGTCGCCAATCAGAATTAATGGCCCAGCCGCACCATGGACTTCACATTCAGAATCATGGCAGTGACGCCAAATGATTATCTTCTCAAGCATAAAGAATATGATAATGCCGGCCAGCACCGTGCTGGATATTGCTAAAGGCATAGCCTGCTGCAAAGCTTTGGGAATCATCCCAAGAAATGCTGCCCCAAGCAGCGTTCCAGTGGCGTAACTAAGCAGGCAAGGTAGCAGTGTTTTTCTTGTGCCTTCCGGGAACAGGAGCATCAATGCAGCGCCGGCAATGGCTCCCACACTTCCTAAAACGCTAAATACAAGTATCCAAATCAGTAACATTCTGTGAATGATCCCCTTTTATTCATTACTCTGAAGCGACAGTTTTTCAATCACCATGCCAGTGATGATGGAAAAGCATATCAGATAGAAACACAGCACCAAAGTATAGTTCACGCCAAAATAATGGATTAGGAGTGGTAGTAAAGGTAATTTTACCGAGCGGCTATAGAGAAAGGTGGCAATCAGGGCAATTCTCATTCCCTTCTGCCGCAATTCGCCCAACATGGCATACCAGGCATAGACTGGCCCCATGGAGAGAACGCCGCCGATCACTGCCGTACCCCAACCTTTGATGCCGCTACCTTTACCCAGATAACGTCTAATCCATTTTGGTTCAAGTACAAGGTTGGCGACAAAGAGTAACAAAAAAACCAATCCCAGCACGGGAAGCACCTGGCCCATGACGTGAATGAAAAATGTAAGGGACTCAGTTGTTGCTTTTGGGTTGATCAAACTGAGCAGACCATAAGCGACCAACACCAGGGCTAGAAAAATCCAGCCGCCATAACCTCTTTTTTGCTTTTTACCAGTCATTCAGGCACGCCAAGCAATTGCAGGGTAGAGACCGTCAAAAACGAGATAGCGATGGCAGCTATAAAGCTGATAATATTGCGGTATATGGCAAAGCGAGTTCCCAGCATCAGAGCTTCTGCTGGCAGCTGTACTATCCCTACCGTCACCCAGGTGACCAGCAGAGAAGTGACGGCCATCAGACTTACTCCTCCTCCGAGCAGTTCACCACCGAGGAGATAGCTCGCCAGTGGATGGCCAGCGGCTATGCTGCCAATGGTTGCTGCAAGCAAACTATCGACCATATCACCGTTTCCAAATAGACCGGCGGTAATTTGTTCTGGAAACAGAGTAACCACAAGGCTGGTCGCCAACAGCATGCCAATTATGATGGGTAATACATTAATGAATGTCCACGCGCTCTTTTTGAGGCTGGCCCTTAGGTGGTTAGCTGTCTGCATTTATTCCTGTCCTTGTTACTCTTTATGTTGCGACGCGAAACATCTTACATAGTAGCGTTTGCCTAGATACTCAACCTGCTTTAGCCTGTTTTCTGTAATCAAATCTTCTAGCAGCGACCAATCTGCCTTGGCGCGAGCTAGCAGTTCTCTAACTGCCGATTCCCGCATGGGATGCACCGCAGTGATGCTGAGGAGGTCTCGTCGCACATCACCAGTGAAGGTAAAGGTATCCCCCTCGTAACCGATGAGATATTCAACATGGGGTAGCCTGCTGACCATAGTTTGATAGGCCTGGTTAACCTCAAGTTCGCTCGGCCCGCATATGCCTGCCTCGGCCGTGGGTCGCGTCGGTATTGAGAGATAGGCCTTGGATACACCGACCTCACGAAGGAAATCGGCAACACCTGCTACGCCATCCAGACCATCATTGATACCTTTGATCAACATTGTCTCCGCTACCAATACACCCTGAAACTGCTTGGCAAACAGGCGAATTCCGTCCAGGATGTCATTGAGTTGCAGCGACTCATGGGGCCGGTTGATTTGTCTCCAAATACCTTCAACTACGCTGTCGACCTTCAACGAGACCCAATCAGCCTTGCCAATTGCCGCACGGGTTTCTTTGCGCCAGAGCAGCGAGGCATTCGAAATGACGGCAATCGGAATATTCAACGGTCGCAGTAATTCGATTGCCCTGCCTAGATTGATGTCCAGGGTCGGTTCACCATCTGGTACAAAGGTCAGGTAATCGATGGGCTCATTTGCGCTGTGTGTTTTTTTAAGTTGCTCACTGACATCCTGATAAATATCTTCCGGGGTATAAAAATCTCGTGCTTCAATTATTTTTCCCTGGGTAGCCCCGACCTGGCAGTACACGCAGGAATAGGAACAAGATTTTGGAGGAATGTTATTAATGCCCAGACTGCGTCCAAGACGCCTTGAAGGGACTGGGCCAAAGGCAATGGTCATATGCTTTCACCAAATAGTTAATTTACTCATAGGCTAATTGTATATCATTAACCATGAAGCCCCCATATGGCGATTGCCAGTCGTAAGGCTAAACCAACCCGCAATAATTACTGTATTGTTTGGGTGATGGTAAACGCACCGCGAATATCGCCTGGCTTGTAACCGGTTGCCTGGTCATTGGGATATAACATTTCAATTTTCTGTGCAACTTCAGGAGCCAGGGTCGCACCATGACAGTTCATGCAAACTCCACCCGTTGGGATCGCCTTCATATAGCGGAATTTCTTTACACCTTCCTCTTCTACAACCGCATAATGTTCCAGCTGTTTTGCTTCCAAGCCCTGTGCCTTTTGCTCATCAAAACGCTTAAGTACCATACGTTCCCACGAGTCCGGGGTGTTAGCAGGGTTACGTGTTTTAAGCGACGTACGCGCTACATGCCAGCCTTTCTTTTTAGAGAGTTCACTGGCTATCGCTGGTGCTTTTACCTGGCAGACTTCAATTGCACGAACAGGGCCACCTGATTGCATGGCAGCCTGTAATTCACCCTTAAGTTGTCCTGCAAATTCTTTGACAGCCCCTCGGCTTTCTGCAGCACGGGCATCAGTGTCAACTTTTGTATTTTCCTGTCCGCATGCCGAGAGGAATAACAAGCTAGCAAATATTGATAATAATCTCATCTTCATTCTGTCCTTTATTGAGTGTTTATTAATAACTGAGTACAGTGACGTTATCTGCAAACAATGCAGCCCATGTCGTATCTGGGCCGCCTATCAGTACCCCATCTATTAAATCGTTCTTGGCCATACCGCCTACATGTTTCATACACATTGGGCAGGCAATCACCTTACCACCATCAGCCATAAACGCCTGTAGCATTTGGTGAATGGTCTTGCCATTGGCATGTTGGTGTTGGGGGATATGTTTATTGACCAGGCGTACACCATCAACATTGAGGAAAATAGTCGTGGGCAGCTTTTTTTTCTGCATGACACGATGTCCAAAATTGACTGCCATCGCAGCACGATTGATCTCATTACTGGTCAAATTAATAAACAGGCTGCCTTGTTCTGCAGCAGCTAGCGGCCCGCTGATTAATAAAAATAATATACTCAGAAAATAAATTTGCAAACGGTTGAGCGATACTAACATGATATGTCTCTCTATATTGACAAAAAATTAACAACACGGCATGTCGAGCAATATACCGTATCAAATATCAGTTTCAGGTTAGTTGCTGGATCAGCGTCCGCGACCACCACCCATATCACTGGACCCTATGCTACCACCTGGGCTCATACCAGTACCACTAGCTGGCATATCGGGTAGTTTTATATTCCGTTCCTTAGCTCTTTCATTAATCATGGATTGATGTTCCATACGAATTTGCTCTCTCTCCTGAGCTGTTTTCGCGTTGGTATTTTTTTTACGATATTCTAGTTGTTCTTGTTGTGTCATGAGTTGACTGCCGTAAATCTGCTCCTGGTCAACAGCAAATGAGGATCCGGTAGATAGTAATATAGTCATGGCTAAAGCTGGTAGAATTAATGGTTGTTTCATCATATTATCTCCATTTGGATAATTTAATTACAGAGTCTAGCCACAAAAATGCTGATGTGACTCCGCTATGAATTACACTAGTAATCTGCTGAGTTATTACCAGCCAATTCCGTAATGCGTATTATCTCCAAATGCAAGCTGTTCCTTAATTGATTGCTTGTCATCTTGCCAGGCCCAACTGTCGCAATTTTGCGCATCCTTTTCAAAGCTATTGGCCTTTGGAGCAGACATGGCAACAGCAGGGAGTAGTGCAATCGCTAATACAGCGCTTATAAGTATATTTTTATTCATGGTCTTTCTCCTATTTTGGTTAAAATAAATCTGACAGTGGGATTTAACACAATTTAATATCACCAGATACATAGATGGCTTCCACTCTCAATTACATAAATGATTTTAGATTGATTGTATTTCTAATGTATTTCTCTATCCGTCGAATATGTTTCAAATTGTTTCAGAAAGGATTTTTATTCGGGCGTTGCGAAGTCAAATATTGCAGTGCGGTCTACTATTCACCAATAAAATCATTTTTCATATTAATGGAGTGGAACTAATGATATCTATACTGGAGGGTTGATAGTCAGCAGACTAAATAAAAAGAAAACACACTGGTGGTTATGTCGTTATAGGATAGTAGTTATTATATATATGATGAATACTTACTAAAAACATCCTGCCCCTGTTCATGCAGGTTACAAGGCCGTCTAAATTGTTCAGGTACATTCGGTGGACACTTGCCGCATAGTTCGTTACCGGGTACAGTAAAATCAATATTTCGAGGGTAGGGCAGGTCCAGTGCATTCGTGATAGCGACAAACTCTTCCAGCGTTTTTCCCCTTCCTGATCGAGGATTACGTGCCTTTTCCTGTGCAATACTAGTAATGAAGCGATTTTCATCATCATGACCAGGGTAACCTAGGGTCTCATATGCAATGACTAAATAACTTGTCATGAATACTGCGATATAAAACAGCAGCGTCACCTGCCTGAAAGTCAGTACGGCCGCAAGCTTCAGTCAATAACGCATCACCACTAAACACCAATTTTTGTGTTCCGTTATCCAGCAGGTAGGCATGGTGGTGTGCAGTATGTCCGGGTGTAAATAATGGTTCCAATGCAACTGATCCCATTGTGAAGGCCTGGCCTTCCGATACACCGTTATCGGCACATTCGGGTTTTTCCACTTAAGTCAATAAATAGGTATAAGTACTGGAATCAGGCTTAAATAATTGCTTGAAAAGCATAGTGCTTCCTTAATGAAAAAGAAAATTTACGTACGAAAATATTAAAAATTGAAAATAGTTAAATCCTGCCACTTTGTTTTAAACCCGAAGTAATCTCAGTGTTTACACTATAGGTAAATCAATTCTGCGTAGCCTTATTTGTGCGCAATGGGCTTGTCAGTAAATAAATAATCTTTCATTTCTTTTTCGAAGGCCTTGTCATTTCTGCGAATCCATTCCATGATCATTGAGGCATGTTCTTTTTCTTCATCCCGATTATGTGCCAATATTGCTTTTAACTCTTTATCCTTGCATACATCAACCCGTTGGTTGTACCAGTCAACCGCTTCTAATTCTTCTTTAAGGGACTCAATTGCCCGATGCATATCTTTTACTTCATCTGAGAGTTCGGTAGTAGATTCCTGATATGACATATTTATTAACCTCGCTTTAAAATTAAATTCTATTGAATGGGCAATTGCAAAATAGCATCGCGCATTTGCATATAAGCTATAAGAAACTCAAATAACATTCGCCAGAATAATTCCATAAACAAAAATGAAATTATAAAGGCTGCTACTATTTTGATCTTATGATTATTACTTAATGAATCCCATAAGATTTCTTTGCTGTGTTGATAACTTGAGGTAACCAAGCTATATTTTTTCATAATCCATACCAATAAGTACCATATACAAACAGGCAAGATAATTACACCAAGATAATAGAATGCGATTAATGCCTCAGTGCTGATAAAGCTTTTAAAGGTAAGAAAATCCATACTATTATTTATCCTTGAGAAAAATAGAGTTAATGACTAAACATTAACATATACTCTTACGAATCATAACAGTGATAATTTCTCGATACCATTACCTAAACCCTCTAATTTCAGGCATGGGTGTTGCTCGCTAACGATAACTAGCCGGCAACCGGGTATGCATAATGAATGTGCATATTTGTCAGCACTGATGCGTGCAAATATAAGAATGTCAGTCTAATCTTCTCCCAGTTGTTCTGATACATCAATTTATGAGCTGGACTTCATTTATTTTATGTTTGTATTGGTGCTCATATCTTTTTGAAGCGACCACGAATATAAGGTGTCATTGATGCGTAATTTAAACCAGGTGGCCACTCCCTAATAAGGGCATGAGCCAGTAATGAAGCCCCGTTTTTTTGAATCGGCTATTCATTTCATCCATCAGGGATGGCATCGACTGTTCATGTCCATGGACATGGAACATGATTTTGCGTTGCCGACCAGTGACCTGTTCGGCAATATTTAGATGCCCTGTACCTGAGCCGTGGCCATCGATGGGCATGCTGGAGAAACCGGAAAGGTCTTCTTTTTCCAACAGCCAGTCTACCATTTCTTCTTCCAGTTTTGGCGATACAATAATAACAAGCAAGCATTCCTTCATGAGTGTCTCCATTATTCTTCTACTCCAAAGCGACGGTAGAGGATGGGTAGCAACACCAGGGTTAGTAACGTCGAAGTCACTAGTCCCCCGATGACAACAATGGCCAGCGGCCGTTGAATCTCCGAACCAGGTCCAGTTGCAAATAATAGCGGCACCAGACCGAAGGTAGCGATGCTGGCGGTCATCATAACCGGACGTAAACGGCGTTTCGCACCTTCGACCACGACTTCTGCCACTGTTAGGCCCAGCGCCCGTAATTGATTGAAATACGTGACCATCACCACACCATTCAACACTGCAATACCGAGCAGGGCGATAAACCCAACCGATGCTGGTACCGAGAGATACTCACCTGAAAACCACAGTGAGAACACACCACCGATCATGGCAAAGGGGATGTTGCTGAGTACCAGCGTAGCCTGTCGTACTGAACCAAAAGTAGAAAACAACAGCAGGAAGATAAGACCGATGGCAACAGGGATAACCAGGGCCAGGCGTTTGGCTGCGCGTTGTTGATTTTCGAACTGGCCTCCCCATTCGACATTATAACCAGAGGGTAGTTTCAGGTATTGTCCTACTTTGGCTTTGGCCTCATCGACAAAGCTTACCAGGTCGCGACCGCGGACATTGGCGCTGATAACAACCATACGCGATCCACGTTCGCGATCAATTTTTACAGGCCCCTCCACGCGTTCCAGTCTGGCAACGGTGGACAGAGACACGCTTTGTCCGTCAGGTAAGGTAATGTGCATGTTTGCGAACGCTGCAGGGGCGTTGCGTACATCCTCGGGACCGCGCAATAACAGCGGGGTTCGTCGAATACCTTCATGAATAATACCTATTGGCTGTCCTTCGACTTGTGCGCGTAGCATACTCTCGAGTTCATCGACTGTAAGACCAAAGCGACCCGCCGCAAGGCGGTCGATGCTGATTTTCATATACTGAATACCTTCATTGATGGCCATGCGGACATCCTGGGAACCATCAATACTGTTCAGGGTTTTGACAATTTCCCGTGCTTTCATGTTCAAGGTTTCCAGGTCAGAGCCGAACAGTTTTACGGCCAAGTCACCGCGTACGCCCGTCAACATTTCAGATACGCGCATCTCAATAGGTTGTGTAAACCCGTAAGCTATACCGGGCATACCATCGAGTACCTGGCGGATTTCTTCCATCAGCTCTTCTTTAGTATCCATGCGCCATTCATCAATAGGCTTGAGCACAAGAAAACTATCCGTATCATTCAATCCCATTGGATCCAGACCCAGTTCATCCGACCCGACCCGTGCAACGATACTGCTGACTTCGGGTATGCTTTTCAAAATCGCTTGCTGTACCTTCATGTCCAGGGTCACAGACTGTTTCAGGGTGATAGAGGGTAGTTTTTCCAATTGTACAATCATGCTGCCTTCGTCCATGGTCGGCATGAAGGTCTTGCCGATCTGTGTATAGGCGCCCGCTGTAAGCACCAGAGCAATCACCGACATAGTAACAACGCTACGACTGTTATCCAGACTCCATTTTAATGCAGGCTCATAGAAACCTTGTAGTTTGCGAATCAGCCAGGGTTCTTCATGACTGACCTTACCCAATAGAAAAGAAGCAAACACGGGAATGGCAGTGAGCGCCAACAGCAACGACCCACCCAGTGCAAAAATAATCGTGAGTGCGACGGGAATGAATAGCTTGCCTTCAAGCCCTTGTAATGTCAGTAATGGTAAAAACACAATGATGATGATAAGGATACCCGCAGTAACAGGTACAGTGACTTCTTTAACGGCGCGATAAATGATGTGTAAACGGGGCAGGCGAGCTGATTTTTTTGCATGCGCCAAGTGCGTGATGATATTTTCCACGACGACCACCGCTGCATCCACCAGCATGCCGATGGCAATCGCCAGGCCACCCAGGCTCATTAGATTGGCCGACATACCGAACCAGCGCATTAATATAAAGGTAATCAGGGCAGCTAAGGGCAGCACGAGCGCCACAGTCAGTGCTGCGCGCAGATTACCAAGGAACAGTACTAACAGGATCAACACCAGTACGATTGCTTCTGCTAATGCTTTTGTGACGGTGAATACCGCCCGTTCGACCAGGTCGCCACGATTGTAAAATACATTAATGTTTACGCCCGCCGGTAGACTGGGCTGTAGTTCTGCCAGCTTGGCCTGTACGCCTTCGACTACCTTACGTGCATTTGCGCCACGCAAGCCCAGCACCAGTCCCTGGACGGCTTCACCTTTACCATCCTGGGTGACGGCGCCATATCGAGTGATGGCACCAATACCAACGTCAGCCACATCACTCACACGAAGGACGACATCACCGTCGCTCTTGAGAACGATGGCACGGACGTCATCCAATGTTTTAATACTGCCTTCCGCGCGTACTAACAGGGCTTCTTCGCCTTCGCTGAGGCGACCCGCGCCGTCATTGCGATTGTTGTTTTCGAGTGCACTACGGAGCACAGACAAACTGATGCCGCGGGAGTTCATGCGAGCATTATCCGGAACCACTTCGAAGCTGCGCACCAGACCGCCCAGCGCATTGACGTCAGCGACGCCGGGTACACTACGTAAGGCAGGGCGGATCACCCAGTCGAGTAGAGAGCGACGTTCCATTAATGATAACTTATCGCTATCAACAGTGAACATGAACATTTCACCGAGTGGAGTGGTCATGGGCGCAATGCCACCGTCAATATCTGTCGGTAGGTCTCCCCAGATACCACTGAGGCGTTCACTGATTTGCTGGCGCGCCCAATAAATATCAGTACCATCCTCGAAATCTACGGTGATATCGGCGAGTGCGTATTTTGTTACCGAACGCAGCATCTCCTGATGCGGGATTCCAAGCATTTCCACTTCTATCGGCGCGGTGATCCTGGCCTCAACCTCTTCCGGTGTCATCCCTGGCGCCTTGACGATGATCTTCACCTGGGTGCTGGATACATCCGGGAACGCATCAATGGGTAACTGCTGAAATGCTACCCAGCCACCGCCTACAAGTAACACTACTACCAACAAGGTCAGCAGTCGCTGAATCAACGCAAACTGTGTGATTCGTGCCAGCATTACTCTCCACCTCCAAGACCTTGCGAGGCCCCTTTGATGGCAGCAATGCCAGTGACAGCTATGCGCTCATTAGCGCTCAGCTCACCTGTAATCACCGCATAATCGCTTTGCTGGCTGAGCAGGCTTACAGGCAGAATACGGAAACCCTGATCAACCTCAACGAACACCAGTGTTTGGTTGCCACTTCGCACCAGGGCTTCAGCCGGGATACGGTACTGGGTTGAATCATTCCGGGTGGTTAATTGTACTTCCAGAAATTGCCCCGGCCGTATTTTCTCAATACCCTCGGTGACTTCTGCGCGCAACAGCACGGTCTGGTTACCAGGGTTGACCTCATGGCCGATCATGATAAGTTTTGCTTTAACGGCCATATCTTTAACAGTAATAATACTACCCGGTTTTAGACTTTGCGTAGCGCTGATAGGTACGCGCATATCCAGCCAGAGATGGCTAAGATCTGCAATACGGAAAAGAGGGGCATTGGCTTCGACCCGGGTTCCGGTAACCGCCATGCGCTCAAGGACGACGCCTTCCCAGCGCGCATTTACGCATAATGCGCTGGTGAGTTTACGCGTCTTGCGCAGTGTAGTGATGCTGGTGGAATCCATGCCGGCCAGTTCGAGCGCCTGTTTTCGTTCATCAAGTGTGGCAGATGCCTCCATATATTGACTTTTCGTTTCCAGATACCTGCGCTGCGCGATGATGCCTTCATCAAAAAGTGTCTGATCGCGCTTCATTTGAGATTTCAATAATTGCTCTTGCGAAAGTGCCTGCAGGTATTCTCGTTGCAGGATAACCAGGTCCGGGCTCAGGATCTCGGCCAGAAGAATCCCTTTTGTTATGCTATCACCTACTGCAGCATTAACCTTATTGATCAAACCAGACTGTGATGTACTGACGATGTGTTCCTGCGGGGGAGGGATAACTACGTGTGCGGGGGCCTGGAAGCCAATGTATTCAGTGGTAACCTGTAGTGGCGCAGTTTTAATACCGAGCGTATTGCGTTGGTTTGCGTCGATGGGGATAATATCTGCGGCATGAACATTCGTAACAAGGAATGCTAATGATGTCAGGACGACGCTAATGATTATATTCATGGTAGTACTCCAATGGCCTGGTTGTAGCGCGCCGTGGCACGCTTAATGCTCACCTTGAGCTGTTGTTCATTACGTTCCGCATTGAAAGCCAGAGACTGGATTCGCAGTAGATTCACCAGATCGCTCTCACCGAGAGAAAATGCACGTTTTGCCAGTCGCAAGCTCTCATTCGCAAGCTTTGCTTGTTTTGTCACCAGCGCCAACCGTTTTTGAGTGGTTTCAAGCTCATGCTCAGCTTCATGCAGATTCGCCTGCAGTTCACGACGAGTGGACTCTAATTGACTTTGTGCCTTGCTCAGGATCACATGGGCGGCGGCGGTCTTGGGCGCACTTTGTGAGCTAATAGCAAACGGTATGCGCAAGGAAAGCCCGAAGCTAGTGACCGGATCACTATCGCGGACATCGCGCTCCTGTCGTGCACCAATCAGTAGTTGCGGGCTTTCCGCTTTCTCCCTACCTGCTACGCGCACATTGGACTGCGACTGATTAAGCTCGGCAAGCCGTTCGGCCAGAGCGGGATGTGAATTGTCTATGGCCGTCATTGCACTCAGTTCTTCCTCAGGGTTGGTCGGTAGAGTTTGTAGGCCGGTGAGGCTTTGGTAGCGTTTCAGTGCATGCACGAGTTCTGCTTCGGCACTGAGAAAGATATCGTGTTTACTCAGTGTCTGGTCCTTAGCCAGCATCAGATCGGTTTTTGCCGACTCACCCAGTTGAACCCGTCGTTTCACATCTTGTTCCAGTGCCTGGGTGGTTTCCCACTCCTTTTTTGCCTGGGTAAGACTGATTTGTGCGATATGGACATCCCAGATAGTTTCGCGAACTTGTCCTGCAACATTGTGTAAGAGTGCTTTGCGACCAGTAGAGACCATCACGCCGCTGGCCTCGGCGAATGACTGGCGAGCCGCTTTCTGGCCGAAACGCCACAAGGGTACTTCAATGCCAGCTTCCCATTCTTCCAGACCGTTCTGGCTTGCTCCCTGGTCAGTCTGGTAACGGGCAGACAGGGCGGGATTGCCGGCGAACAGACTCCTGGATTGCCGGGCAAGGGCGCCTGATTCAGCATCCATACTGTCAAATACCTTCCGTTGCGGGATACGTTGGTATGCTATTTCAACGGCTTCTGAAAGCGTGAGTTGAGACAACTGTGCATTGGACAATGGTGCTTCCGACATCTCCTCTGCCTGTGCAGATACCTGAAAACCTGTTAAGGCCAGCATGATGATAGTCGCTGGTAGAATGTGTAGGCTTGTCATTATTTACTCCGAATTCCTGAAGGGAAAAATACATCCCGTGTATTACTCAACACCATTTTTGGTGACGACACATCATCTTCAGCAAAACACCTGTCATTACAAGAAATATAACGATACCGCTTAGGGTCAATGCATCAATTATCATATCAATCACCTCGTGTTAGTTATTTGCTGAAACATTCTGGGTTTCTGTTTGCAGTCGATAAGTTGCGTGGCACGCGATGCAACGTGAGAGCTGGACTGATAGTCGAGACAGAATCATATCGGACGTTTCTTCTTGTTTCGCAGCCACTGTCAGTTCATCAAAGCCTGTATGAACACTGTGTCCCAGTTGTTTGAATTCCAGTGGCAGTTTAGTCATCAAGGCTGGAGGTACCTGCTGAGCCATGCTGGAACCACTCGTACGAGAAGCACTGGCCACCATGGACAAGTCTTGTTCGGACAGGCCTTCTACTATTCCCTGAACTGAACTGAGCATAGTGCGCATTTCTTTCAACACCAGATCCTTTTCCCCTGTGTTCAGGAGGATGGTTGTACGACCGTCACTGCCTGACATCGTTTGACCGCGTATAAAAAGAATCGCGATAACTGTGATAGTCATAATCCACAGGATCAGTGAAAGAATTGTTAGCTTATGTATGTTCATGTTAAACCTCGCCTGCGCCAATGGGTATGATTGGTACAGGCTTGCCTGATACTATTAATTGATGTTTGGACATAGTTAGTATTGTTTGTGGAATAATAATCCCTTATTCAATTTGCTGATCAGCGACGTCCACCCCCTTGTCTGCTGGAACCACCTTGTGAGAAAGCACCCATTGATCTGGTGCGCGACTCATAACCCTGTCCATAATAGCTGCTTCTGTTTGAGTCATTACGCTCCTGATATTTATATCGGTGTTGCTCCATTTTCTGTTCAGTGGCACCCGCCTGTTTGTCCTGCGAAATACGATCCTGATGGCGTTCTGTATTCCTGATCCTGGCTTCTTCATGGGTAGAAGCCAGGACAGCTTCACGTACTTGCTCATTGAGCTGAATTCGGTTGATCATGGGTTCTACATCTTGTGCATGAGCAAGACCGGAGGAGAGTGCCATAGTGGTAGCAATAATACTGTAAAGTGTTGTATTTTTCATGGACTTATTTCCTGTGGTTGTTAACAAGTGGGCACTGAAATCATGCTGCTTGCGATGAATGTAGACTACAGGTAATGTGTTTCATAAGGTTTTCTAATACTGATAATTTGAAACAAGATGTTACAAAATGTTTCAATAACAGTTTTAACATCGAGCTGTTACAATTAATAATTATGACTAGTCAGAAAAATCAAATCCTTATTGTCGATGATGATCCTGGTATTCGTGAATTACTGGAACGTTACCTGGGAGAGCAAGGCTATGAAGTAGCCAGTGTCGAAGATGGTGAGGCACTGGATCGCTATCTGACTCAAAACCATCCGGATCTGATTATACTTGATCTGATGTTGCCGGGAGAGGATGGGCTTAGCATTGCCCAGCGTTTGTATGCACAGAATGATGCTGCCATTTTGATGTTATCTGCACGTGGTGAGGATGTGGATCGCATCGTGGGCCTGGAGGTTGGCGCTGATGATTATTTGGCCAAGCCTTTCAACCCACGTGAATTACTTGCGCGACTGCGCGCAATTCTCAGGCGCAAGACGGACACATCAGATAAATCAAAAACTCAAAAAAATGACGAAATTTATAAGTTTGGATCTTTTCAGTTAGACATGGTTGCTCAGGAGCTGACTCGAAACGAAGAGGTTGTGCCACTTAGCTCGGGTGAGTATGCACTTCTGAAAATATTTGTTGATCACCCTGGTCGTGTAATGAGCCGGGATACGCTCATTGATATGCTTAAAGGCTATGAACGTTTACCTTTTGATAGAAGTGTTGATGTCAGGGTAACGCGTCTACGCCGCAAGATTGAAGACGATGTGGCATCACCTGTCTATATCCGTACTGTTTGGGGTGAGGGCTACCGGTTTACACCGGGCGATCAATAATCATGGCGCGTCCTCTTTCATTGTTAGCACGAACCGGGATTGCCCTGGCAATTTCCATGATTGTATTTCTTTTATTGACTGTCATCGTAGTCATCTATTTCGTCCTGGCTCCAGTTGCAAGTCGGGCTGCCGATGACCTGGCATCGTTGATGGTGCTTTCGGCACAGACATGGGTGGAACTTCCTCCAGGCACACGTCCAGATTTCGAACAGTTACTACTTGATGAATACCAGCTAAGACTGAGTCACTCCACCAAGTCAATACCGATATCAAAAAATCCGATGCCTTATCTTCAGTTTCTCAGGAATGCACTGGAAAAGCGCTCTCAATTATCCGTTCCGATTCTACTAGAGCCTGGTGAACCAATATGGTATAGCGTTGATTTACCTATGGCTGGACAGGATATACGTATCAGCTTTCCACGCGAACGTATTGGTGCCCAGCCACCGCTTGCATCGTTGCTGGTAGTGACTGGAGGGACGATCATTATTCTGCTGGCATCGCTTTTGTTTGTACGTCGTCTGACCGGCCCTCTGGCAAACCTGTCCCAGGCTGCGTCCAAGTTTGGGCTCGGTATGGAGCCTGAACCATTACCGGAAACAGGTCCACGTGAACTGGTGGCATTAACTCGCAGTTTCAATCAAATGGTGGCACAGAATGCTGAGCTTATGGAAAACCGAACGACTTTACTCGCGGGTATTTCACATGACCTGAGAACACCCATCACACGAATGCGTCTGGCATTGGAGCTGTTACATGATAATGTTGATGCGTCGCTCAAGAACAGGCTTTCACAGGATCTGGATGAAATGAATCAACTCATCGGCCAATCATTGGAGCTGGCACGTGGTTTTGGGTCGCATGAACGCGAAGAGATAGATTGTCAAGAATTTGTCGATGGTATTATTTCAGATTATCGAGACAGTAAACCAAAAATTCTGTGGGAGCATAGTCAGTCCTGTATTTGTATAGTCGCTGTCATGGCCTTGCGCAGGATACTCACAAATTTGATTGACAATGCACTTAACTATGGAGGTGGCAAACCCGTTGAAGTGCGTTGTGACTGTTATGATAATGAGGTCGTGTTGCGGGTGCTTGATCGTGGTGAGGGTATCGAAATAGAGAATCGTGAGGCTGTCTTCCGTCCATTTTACCGCCTGGAGCATTCACGCAGTCGCGCTACTGGTGGTAGTGGACTCGGGCTTGCTATCGCAAAACAACTTAGCGACAGTAATAACTGGAAAATTCAATTATTATCGCGTCAGGGTGGTGGAACTGAAGCACGGCTTCATATCCCACTAATTAATCAGACAATCGCCAACTGACAGGATAAAGACAGTGATGTTTGTATGTGCGCCGGCTTTTGGACAGTTTGATTGGAACCTCCAATCCTCACTGTATAAGGTACACATACACGAATACCATGTTAAGCAATGGGTCTAATTTCTGGTTGCATGCTAAAAACATCAATACATAGTCTATTGGCTACGGTTGTAGTTGGAGGCCTGTTCACATCTGCATTACTAACACCATTTGTGTTGACTGCTCTTTATGAACGTTTATCGTGAGCATTTTAAACTATAGAATACTGAATATAGTGTCTGTTTGTTGATCAATTGATACATCAAATATGCTATATTTACAGCGAAAATAATTACCAAAACAATCACGTAAGTGTTTGTTTTTAAAGGAAGCTAAAAGTCCACATTCAACCATTCTTTATGTGCGTTATATGTTGTAAGGTATAGATTTATGAGTAAATTATCAGTTCTTTTTGTTTGCATGGGCAACATCTGCCGTTCTCCTACAGCACATGGTGTATTCCTGGATCTTGTCGCCCGGGAAGGTTTAAGTGATGTCATACATGTGGATTCAGCCGGTACGCATGCCTACCATGTGCAGGAGCCACCAGACCGACGCGCTCAGGATGCAGCCCTGAAAAGAAATGTAAACCTCAGTGCATTAAGGGCACGCAAGGCAATTGAGGATGATTTCTATACCTTTGACTATATTCTCGCCATGGATGAAAGTAATTTTGGTGACCTGTCCTCAATAGCGCCAGCTGAACATAAAAATAAACTCAAACTGTTTCTAGATTATGCGCCGCAATTAGGGGTGAAAGAAGTACCGGACCCTTATTATGGTGGCAGGAATGGTTTCGAAAAAGTGCTGGATTTGATCGAGATAGCATCGCAGGGTTTACTGAAGGATTTGAAAAAGCGACATGGATTGTAAACAGGTAAAATTCAACATGCCGACTGGAAAGCGGTTTTAAGTAGGGAAGTGCGTTTCGATGAAATCCATTAAATGGGATGGTAAAACTTTATACCCATCCAAGATTGTTTGTATCGGCAGGAATTATGCAGAACACATCAAAGAGTTTGATAATGATCCTTCACAAGACCCTGTGATTTTCCTGAAACCGAATTCTGCTATATCCACTCATGTTCATTTTAGTCCATCTGAACTTATTCACTATGAAGGGGAGATCACTTTCCTCGTCAGTGACGGTGAATTAAAAGGAGTAGGCTTTGGGCTCGATCTTACTAAACGCGAACTGCAACACGATTTGCAGGCTAAGGGTTGGCCATGGGAGCGCGCCAAGGCATTTGATAAATCGGCAATATTCAGTGAATTTGTCACTTTTGGCGGCGATATCAGAGATTTGAGAATGGAGTTTTATATTAATGACAGCCTGGTACAGTTCGGTCATTATGATTTGATGCTGACCAAGCCTAACCAGCTGTTTGAGGATGTAAAAAGTTTCCTTTCATTTGAAGAGGGTGATTTATTAATGACAGGGACGCCAAAAGGTGTTGGGCCTCTTCATGTCGGTGATATTTATCTTGGAAAAATTTTTGAAAAAGAGAAACTTCTGATAGAAGCTTCCTGGGTTGTACAATAAATAAATTCTGATTTTATTGTGATGTTATCTCGTAAAAATTTGAAACAAAGCACGTGCTTCAATTTCTGCCTCATGTCATATCACTAATGACATGAGGCCTGAAATGATTTTAATCAGACGCTATTTCGGGCTTGCTGGTGCTATCCGGCTTTTTCTGAACAGGTTCTTTATTTGCAACTGGCGCAGGTGCTGCTGGTGTAGCTGGTGCAACAGTTGTTGATGGAGTAGCCTTTGGTGCAGCCACTTTTTCTGTGTTGGCTGATGGCTGTGGCGCTGATTGTTCTATAGTGTTTGAAGAACCAGTAGCTTTTGCAGGCCTTTGCTGTTTTTGTACATCAGTCTTAACTGCTTCCTTGTTCTCAGTCTGGGAGGCAGGAGTACTACTATCCTGCACAGGTGCTGACGATTTGGGCTCGGAAGGAGTTTGGTTCGATGACGAAGCTGGTTGACTGGAAGTATTGTCACCTTCGGCCTTGGCAGCATTGTCCTGATTACGTGACTGGTCTGGCCTTCTGCCTCTGTTTCTGCCTCCACGGCGGCCTCGGCGGTTACTTTTTCCGCTAGACTCATTTTTTGCTTGTTGGGGCTGGTCGCTTGTTTGCACCTCGGTAACACTCTTCTCCTGAGCGGGCTTGTTGTCAGTTTTACTGGTTTCCTGTTGACGACGCTGACCTTGTTTGGCGCTGGCAGGTTGTTGGCGACTATCCTGACGGGTGCCGGTTTTTCTTGGTCTGTTCTGTTGTCCTTTACCTTGTGGGCGACGGTTGCTCTGTTGCCTTCTTGCCTGTTGTTTGGGTTTAGGCTTTTCTTCTACTTTTGGTTCTTCTTTTTTGGTTGTACCAAAGATACTACCCCAGAGATTCTTGATAAAGCCGCCATCGCTGGTTTTGCTTGTTCTGGCGATACTGGGCGCAGGGGCAGCAGGTGTCAGTGACTTTACAGCAGGCTCATCACTGACCACTTTTTGTGGTACAGCCTGACTGATGATATCTGCTTGATCGGTTTGTACCTGGGTGACCATTTGATGACTACTTTCATCGGTAATAGCATCATCGGGACGCATCCGAGTGATTTCATAATTGGGTGTTTCCAATCCCGGATTAGGAATCAAAATGAGATTGACCTGATTGCGTGCTTCAATTTCACTGACCATGCTGCGCTTTTCATTGAGCAGGAAAGTTGCCACATCAACGGGTAATTGTGCGACAACACGGGACGTTTTATCCTTGATGGATTCTTCTTCCAGAATGCGTAAAACCGACAGGGCCAGAGATTCGATACCGCGAATAGTACCCTGACCATTACAGCGAGGGCAGACAATCTGACTGGCTTCACCTAACGATGCGCTAAGGCGTTGCCTGGACATTTCCAGCAGGCCAAAACGGGATATACGACCTACTTGCACTCGAGCGCGATCGACTTTTAAAGAATCCCTCAGGCGATTTTCAACTTCACGCTGATTGCGCGATTGATACATATCGATAAAGTCGATGACAACCAGGCCACCAAGATCTCGTAAGCGCAACTGGCGGGCGATTTCTTCTGCCGCTTCCAGGTTGGTGTTTAGCGCGGTTTCTTCAATGTCACCGCCCTTGGTTGATTTGGCCGAGTTGATATCAATGGAGACCAGCGCTTCAGTATGATCAATGACAATGGAGCCGCCTGAGGGCAGGCGAACTTCACGATTAAAAGCAGTTTCAATCTGACTTTCAATCTGGTAACGGGTAAACAAAGGTACGCTATCATCATAAAACTTCAGCTTTTTGATGTTATGTGGCATGACCTGTTGCATAAATTCAGAGGCGTTATTGTACAACTCCTTATTATCAATCAGGATTTCACCAATATCATTACGCAAATAGTCTCTGATCGCACGGATGATAACATTACTTTCCTGGTATATAAGAAAGGGTGCTGCGCGTTCGTTTGAGGCCTTTTCGATGGCATCCCAAAGTTGTACCAGGTAATCAAGATCCCATTGGAGTTCTTCTGGATTGCGGCCAACACCGGCAGTCCTGACAATCAGGCCCATGCCTTCCTTGATATTCAGTGAGGACATGGCTTCACGAATTTCATTGCGGTCATCGCCTTCTATCCGGCGTGAAACACCTCCCGCTCTCGGGTTGTTTGGCATCAGTACCAGGTACCTTCCAGCCAGACTGACGAACGTGGTTAGTGCTGCACCTTTATTGCCGCGTTCTTCTTTCTCGACCTGGATAACAATTTCCTGACCTTCGTCGAGGACATCTTTGATATTGACGCGACCCCCACCTGGACTGACATCCTTCTTGAAGTAGCTGCGTGCAATTTCTTTCAGTGGCAGAAATCCGTGGCGGGTTGAACCATAGTCGACAAAGCAGGCTTCGAGGCTGGGTTCGATACGGGTAATGCGGGCTTTGTAAATATTGGATTTTTTTTGTTCTCTGGAGGTGGTTTCCAGATCAAGATCGTATAATTTTTGGCCATCTACCATGGCAACGCGCAACTCTTCTTGCTGAGTTGCGTTAACTAGCATTCTCTTCATTATTGTTCTCTCAAGCGCTTCTGCTAGATCATCTCTGTTATTTCATTAGTCAGAGGAAAGCAAAGCGCTATAAATTCTTAAATTCTATGGCCTGATCGGTAGCACTTATTAATATTCCGCTACGATCAAGAATGTATTTTTTCAGGGTGTCCGGGATAAATCCTTGCTACCCATGAGTGTTTTATGTGGATTATTCGCATTTATGCAAGAATGCAAAAAACCATAATCGTTTTTATTAAATCGGGTCTGCATAGATACATTCAAGGTATTACTCTAATGTATTGTACTAAAAACGATTTTTCCATACCTAATATAGCAGTGTTTATCTTTGGCGGCAATTCCCTTAGGACATGCGCAGTCCAACTGTTATCATCTGCTGTATGGATGAAGTGGCACAAAAAGCACAGACAGGCGTACAAGTAATTGAAATAAATGAAGATCAAGACGGCCAGCGCGTGGATAATTATCTTGCGCGCGTACTCACTGGGTTGCCGAAAACCCGTATTTACCGCTTACTCAGAAAAGGTGAAATACGGGTTAACAAGGGCCGAATCAAGCCTAATCATCGCCTAAAAACAGGTGATATGGTCCGAATTCCGCCGATCAGGCTGGAAGAAAGCGCAGAAAAGAAGCTACCTCAGAGCTTGTTGCACGCCATCGAAGACGCCATATTACATGAGGATGAAAACTGCATTGTCATGAATAAGCCTGCAGGTCTGGCGGTTCATGGAGGCAGTGGTCTGCGTTTCGGGTTACTTGATGTGGTCAAGGCCATCAGACCGGATGCACCCTACATGGAGCTGGTTCACCGGCTTGACCGTGAAACCAGTGGTTGCCTGCTACTGGCCAAAAATCGCATCACACTGACCTTCCTGCATGAACAATTCAAACAGGGAAAGGTCATCAAGAAATACCTGGCAGGCGTCATTGGCCACTGGCAGGGTGGAAAAATGACCATCACGGCCCCATTAAGAAAAAATGTGATTCAGGGTGGTGAACGCATGGTGGAAGTTCACGAGGAGGGCAAGGCAGCTGTGAGCCATTTTATACCCTTGCAGCAATATAAAGGTCTTTGTCTGATGGAAGTATTACTGGAAACAGGACGAACGCACCAAATCAGGGTGCATGCCGCCTACCAGGGTCACCCGGTCGCTGGCGATAAAAAGTATGGAGACAGGGAGTGTAATCAATCGCTGAAAGCGATGGGTTTATCACGTCTGTTTTTACACTCGCACTGGATCGAATGTATGCTGCCGGGTCAATCCGAACCCTTGCAAGTGACGACACCATTACCGCCTGATCTACAGGTCGTATTGACTAATTTAGAAAGCCAAGACTAGACATGAATGATATCAAACTACTGATTTTTGACTGGGATGGAACCTTAATGGATTCCGTCATGCATATCGTCGAGTGCATGCGCAATTCGATACAGGAGTTGGATCTGGAGCCACGCTCAGAATCTGAAATGAAAAATATTATTGGCCTGGGCATGCATGAAGCCATTTATGCGCTCTATCCGGATCAACAGTCACCTGCATTTGCAGAGCGCTTCACCGCGGCCTACAGAGACTATTTTTTTACGGCGAATGCTCCTCAAAGCCTGTTCGATGGAGTTGTCTCTACGCTACAGGATCTCAGGGAAAATGGTTACTGGCTGGCGATAGCCACAGGGAAAAGTCGCCGCGGCCTGGATATGGTGCTGGCAGAAACGGGTATCGGTGATCTGTTTTTGCAAAGCCGCTGTGCTGATGAAACCCGTTCCAAGCCTCATCCACAAATGCTGCAGGAAATTTTGCAAACGCTGAAAGTGGATCCTCAACAGGCACTTATGATTGGCGACACGGAATACGATATGGAAATGGCCAGAAACGCCGGTGTCCATCCTGTTGGTGTCAGCTACGGCGTGCATGAACCCGATCGTTTAAATAAGTTTAAACCTGTACACATTCTGGATAATATCGGGCACTTACCCGCATGGCTGGATAGCAACAAAATCGACAAACCGATTCAAGACAAACAAGGGATCAATTAATGACTGAAGAACAAAAAGAGGGATGGGAAAAAGACCTCGTCACCAAACTGGCTTTTTCTGCGCTCACGGAACAACGTAAGGCGCGGCGTTGGGGTATTTTTTTCAAACTGTTATTCCTGCTCTATATCACCATTGTGTTACTGATGCTGGTTTCCGGTGACA